>Ga0123337_10001018_pt1 | contig 39482 bp, 23 predicted proteins | sample frozenSSSSmetaG_FD_89792 | JGI IMG/M metagenome (GOLD analysis project Ga0123337, IMG submission 89792) | Glacier valley bacterial and archeal communities from Borup Fiord, Nunavut, Canada, to study Microbial Dark Matter (Phase II) -... | ecosystem: Environmental > Aquatic > Freshwater > Ice >... | reverse complement strand
CTGTCTTCAATAGAATTTTTCCCTGAACCTTCTGATAATTCATATTTCCATGATTTTCCGTTAATGGTAATTTTGAAAATAGGAGGATCTTTAGAGCTATTATCCAACAGATCAACTAATAATTTCCATTCCCCTTCTTTTGGAAATTTGTCAATCCCGAAAAGAATATTGATGCTGTGCGAGCGCCAGCCAGCAGTTGACCAAGTGCCTCCCCACTCATCCGATGGGCCAGGCAAAACATATGGGAAGTCACTTTTTATATCTGATTGACCTACCAGAAAAAACCGGTCTTCCCATCCAAAATCTTTTTCCAGAAATCGTTTGTATTCATTTGGGAATAGCGAAAATTCAGCAGAACTATTGTCCTCAGTACCGATTTGCCAAATAATTTTGTTTTCTGTTTTACATGATTGCAGATAAGTGAGCCCTGCGAATAACACCAATGCATAAACCTTTTTCATATTCCTTGTGTAGGATTCTGTACGAAGATAGCTCAGTTTGTGTTAATTTTATTTATAAAAGGGAAGGCCATATTAAAAACATTTTTCGTATAGTACTAAATGCTTTTAATACAGCTTTGCCGATAGAATTTATTACAAATTAATAGCCAGGATTCTGAACAAGTTCTGGATTTCTTTGAATTTCATCTTCAGGAATTGGAAGAAGGAGGTTCTTTTCTGCAAAAGTTTTGCCCCAAGGATTTTGAGCTCCGACGAATGGGACAAATGTAAATACCCCATTTACAACAGTCGGATACTGCCTTGTACGGGTAATATCATTCCAGATTTTATTTTCAAAAATCAACTCCCTTACTTTTTCTGCCCATACTTCGCGGATAAAATTCTCTTTTGATAAAGCTAAAAGTTCAGTTGTAATTTGAGCTTTGGTTTTATTTAAAGATGCGCGGGCTTTGATGGTTGCCAGGTAGTCAGCTGCTTCATCATTGACGCCGGTAGTTTGTGCTATGGCTTCAGCAGCAATCAGGTACATCTCGGCTAAGCGATAATGAACCTGGTCTTTTTGAGACTGGTTGGTTGTATAAAGCGCTTCCGGTTCAAACCAAAAATAAGGGGTTACATCAGCAAATTGGACTGTCTCACCTTTTCTGTCTCCTTTCGTAAATGTATAATTGGTATGGAAATATTGTTTTTCCTGTGCACGAAGGTCATTGGTATTATCATAAGCTGCCAGAATTTGTGTTACAGGGCGATAGGCATTGTCAGCTATGCTATACGTAAATTCTCCCCATGTTGCAGCCTCGTTCGGGAATGAGTAAGTTGGCCGCCAACCACCATTTGAAATAGTTGGATCATATTCAATCATGTAAAGATACTCACTTTGATCGTCTGATGTGCGAAGAACATTATAGGCGCTTTGTGCAGGAGTGGCACCATTTTGAATTAATGCATAAGCCGCATTGTTAATCAATGATTTAGCCACTGCTGCTGCTTCTGCATAATTATCATCGTTCAACGGAAAACCGCTCATATTTAGATAAACATCAGCTAATAACGCTGAGACGCTGCCTTTGGAAATACGGTAACCGTTTCTTTGCATTGGAAGGTCTGCCAGACCTCCGGAATCGATACCAAACTTTAAGTCCGCAACAATAAAATCATAGATCTGTGCTTCAGTACTTCTTGGGATATAAAGATTTGCTATTGATTCATAAGGTTTAGTGATCAGAGGAACTCCTCCAAACATTTTAACCATGTGAAAATAGTTTAAAGCACGGAAGAATCTGGTTTCAGCAGTATACTGGTTTAATTCTGCAACCGTTAATTTTGGAGTTGTTGGTAGGTATTTGAGGGTGTTGTTTGCCCTGCCAATGGCACTATAGCAATTTTGCCAAATACCGAGTAGATTGCCATTGTTAACCACCGGATCAATGGCCAGGTTTTGGCTATCCTGCACAAATTTCTCCTGACCCTTGTATTGGTTATCAAACAAACCGGAAATATAACCACCATACATAACCGTTGGACCCATATATGCAGAATTCGCGTTATACAATGAAGGGAAACCAGATCTGTAAAGATTGTTTACCGCACTTATAGCATCAGCTGGTGCTAAAAAAAATTGATCAGCACTGATTTGTGAGCGGGGCTCTTCTTTGAGAAAATCATTGCAGGAGTTCAATCCTATCGAGGATAGAACCATTAAACTGTAATATATTAATTTTTTCATTTTCATTGCTTTTAAAGTTAAAATTAGAAGCTGAGATTTACACCAAAAGTAAACGTTCTTGGTTTAGGATATTGATAAAAGAAAATATTCTGTCCAAATTGGTCATTATTTGAAACAGATTCTGGATCATATCCCAGGAAATCTTTTGAATTAACAATAAAGGCATTGCTAACACTGGCATAAGCTCTCAATTTTTTTAATCCCGATCTTCCCAGAGAATTACTGTCAAATGTATAACCTAATTGAATCAGATTACCACGGATATAAGAACCGTCTGAAACCCAATGTGAGTCTGCCTGACTATCTTGTCCGCTATAATTTTGTTGCCTGATCTGCTGCACCATTGTATTTTGGTTGGTTGGAGTCCAGGCATTGTATAGAACAGTTGTGAACCCATTGGCAATACCACTGCGGTCTTCCATAGAGTGGAAATAAAGCTGCCAGGTATCAACGCCATAAACAAATTGTAGATCAACAGTGAAATCCCATTGTTTATAGGTAAAGGTATTGATAAAGCTACCGGTCCAATCGGGTAAGCCTTTGCCCAATATTTCGCGTGCTGTTGAACGTTTTGCCTGTCCGGGAATAGCTTCTACCAAGGCAGCTTGTGCGGCTTCAGCGGTTCCCCATACGCCCAATCTCCTGTATCCGTAGAATGAACTTAACGATTCTCCTACCCGAAGGATCACGTTACCACCTACAAAACCAGGGCTGGTGATGATATCTTCATTATTGGCTCCCAATTTTTCAATACGGTTGGTATTGTAATTGGCATTGATGGTGGATTGCCATGTGAAATTAGGTTTCTTAACATTCACAGTTGTCAATAAAACATCCAGCCCCCTGTTTGAAACTTCACCAATATTGTCTGTTACTGAAGGAAAACCAGTAGAATATGGAATTGGCCGGTCCAATAGCAAATCAGACGTAAGTTTATAGTAATAATCAAGGTCAAGGCCAATCCTATCGTTCAACATGCTAAGGTTAAAACCAATATCAAATTGGTCTGTCTTTTCCCATTGAAGGTCAGGATTTGCAAGCCGTGCGACATTCGTACTCGAAGCCCGTCCGTTATTCAGCAATACTGTCCCTGAAGAGATGGTCGCTAAAGTGCTGTAAAGGCCTATTTCTGAACTACCCGTACGTCCATAACTGGTATGTAATTTAAGGGTATTCAGCCATGTTTTATCCTTTAGAAAATCTTCATTGGAAATAATCCAACCCAAAGCGGCTGATGGGAAAAAACCGTAATGATTATTGGAACCGAAACGGGAAGATCCATCCATACGTGCGGTGACGGTGGCCAAGTATTTATCGTTGTAGGTATAACTTCCACGAACGAAGTAGGAGTTCATTGCCCAACGGCTCCAGTCCGAACCAGGTGCCGATGGAATAATACCTGCACCGAGGTTATCATATCCAAAGAAGTTGGTATTAAAACCACTCACATCTCCTGTATTTGACGATGTTTGGGTCAATTGCGACCATGATAAACCTGCCAGTGCATTAATCCTGTTTTTATCGTTTGTTTTAGTATAAGTCAAAAAAGTTTCTTCCTGCCAATAATAACTATCATAAGTTGAGATGTTGGCATTTCCGTTTGGAGATGATATATTGATCAGGTCATTCGGAGAGAAGTTTTTGTCTTTATTCTGGTTAGCATCCAGGCCAATTTGCGTTTTAAGGTCCAGGCCAGGAAGAATATGGAATGTCAATGCCGCATTACCAAAGATCTTTGTTTTAAAACGGTTCAACTTTCTGGTTGTCAATTCATGAACCGGATTGGTCATGGCTTCTAATCCCAAATTTAGTTTGTTCCCTGTAAACTGAGAGTTGGCCCAGGTCCCATCAGGAAACCTAACAGGAAAGATAGCGGGCATCTCCCACATGGTACGCCGTGCAGTCTGTCCACCTCCTGTTTCATCCAACTCATTGGCCCATATATGGTTGACCATCAAATTGATGGCCGTAGACAACCATGGCTTTGGATTGGCATCAAATGTTAACCTTGTATTTAAGCGTTTCATATAGCTATTCAGCATAATTCCCTGTTGGTCCGTATAATTTAAAAATGCACCGACCGAAGAGTTTTTTTGCTGTTGTTGAATACTGAATTGATGGTTCTGCGAAATTACGTTTCTTGTAGCTTCATCTTGCCAATCGGTATCATACAACGGTTTTCCTTGTGCATCAAAAAGAAGCGGATCAGTTCGGTCAACCAACAATCCTGCATTATTTTTACTTTGTTCATATTTCGAGAAATTGGAGAATCCAATATCCTCCATTTGCATAAATTCTGCCGAATTCATTAGGCTAGCCTTTTTTGCAAGTGTACCCATGCTCACCCAGCCATCATAAGATACAGTGATTCCTTCACCCTCGCCCGTGCCTCTTTTTGTAGTAACAAGAATTACACCATTGGCGCCACGGGCCCCATAAATAGCAGCTGCAGAAGCATCTTTCAATACCTCGATGCGTTCGATGTCATTGGGATTTATAAACTGAAAATCAGACATCTGCACTCCATCAACCACATACAATGGATTTGAAGAAGTATTGATAGAGTTCACTCCACGGATAATTACCCGGGTATTGCCTGAAGGATTTCCGGAGTTAGTAAAAATGTTTACACCCGCCACTTTACCTTTTATGCCTTGAAGCGCGTTGAATGATGATTGTCTTAAAATATCATCTGCCGTTGCAATACTAACAGAACCTGCCACATCTGATCTGCGTTGAACGCCATAACCTACAGCCACAACTTCTTCAAGACCAATGGATTCATCGGCCATAACTAAGTTAACCTGGCTGCTGTTGCCAACCAAAACCTCCTGCGCTTTCATTCCTACAAACGAAAATACCAATGTGGCATTCGCAGGGACATTTGAAAGGTTAAAATTACCATCGGTATCTGTGATCGTTCCGGTAGTGGTTCCTTTCACTACAACCGAAACTCCCGGTATCGAAGCTCCTGAAGCGTCAGTTACTTTTCCGGAAATGGTTTTTTGTTGTTGCAAAACATCTGTTTCGGGGGCATTTTGAAGGTCCAAACCGACCTTCGTGTTCTCACTGTAAAGGCTGGCAGAAACCTGCATATAGCTTACACATAGGAATAGAAATGTTAGTTTCATTATTCTCACACATTTTTCATTCCAGATAAGAGGTCTTTTACCTCGGAATCCCAATCTTTTTTTCATACGTTCAAATAATTTAGTAATGAATAATTTACTGAAATGATAAATTTTTGGCCGGAAAGCATTGATAGGCTTTGGGGTTTTAATTTTTAACATCGTTCCTATTTTAGATCAATTTTATTCTCTTATGATGTAATTTGTTCAAAATTCATCATTATTCAACTGTGCCATGACAATGGCTTTGTACCATACTGCTTATATTTACTTTCTATTTAATGGCAAATACAATTTAAGTTGATTTACGCAATTTTTTGATATTAGTTCGATTTAAGAACTTATTTTTCATCTTATATTTAATCCAACTTTTTCCTTGGCGAATGATATTGAGAAGAGTATATAATCCAATTTTAATAGATTTGTAATAAATTAATTTATAGACTTTTAGATTAATATATGGGCTTTTAAAAAATGAGAACAGTTCATCCACAAGGTGTAAAGTTGCGTGCCGCCAGGGTATAAAATTTCCAGGATATTGAAATTTCAATGATTCCAGTTTAGTTTTATTTGGTTGAAAAGGTACTATTTTTTAACATTACATGGGTTGAAACATCAGCCCGTAAGCCCACCGGGACTTAAAAACTGACAGGGGCGATTTATTTTTTTGCCTACCTCCGGGACAAGCCTACCCAAAATTTACCAATGACAAAATTTTTAATACAAACGACATAAACGACAAATGTTGATAGGATCGTTTATGTCGGAAACTCAGGAATAACTCACCGGGTGGCTACAACTTCATTCTGAATATTACAAATTGTGTCATTGGTAGAATCTCATTCAGAGCGTCATTAATAAAACCGAAGCAATCTGTCAATCTTATACTTAGTAAATCCTCTCCTACTAATTCCTGATCCTTTGGTTTTATTTAAAGTAGCCATTCTATATAATTAAATGATAAATTGCCCTTACCAATTCAATACATAGTCAATACCAATTCAATACAAAGTCAAGGGTTAATAGGTACATAATAGGTTAATAACAGGTTAATAGCAGGTATACTACAGGTTATTTTAACCTATTATCTACCTGTTTAAAACCTGTTCTAAACCTGTTGATACTTGAGTTTATATTGAGTTTATATTGAATTGGTATTGAATTGGTATTGAATTAATATAGGTTTCGTAATGAGTAAATAGTGAATTGGTAGGTCTGATTGTATAATAAAAGCTATTTATAACATAAGTAAAATCGGGAGAAATAAAGTTGAAGTGTCTGATTTTGGGTTAACTATATTGTTTTACAGACGAATTTTGACAAAGAATATTTCGATGTGAAGGTAGTGGTAAGAATTGACAGATTGCTTCGTTTATAGCAATGACACACTGTTGGAATCAATCGCGTTGATTGAAGATGCTTTTATTTGTTGCCCTGATGATCCAGGTATGGTAATTTATTTTATAACTTATTTAATGACAATGCTTTGAACATGTATTGCTGAGGTTGGATGCGTCAATTTAGCCTGGGCACGACATTGGTTTTTAATTCATTTGTCACTATCTGACTCACTCACTTCTTTTAGTTTTGTCAATGCTTTTGGCCACATTTCTAAAAACATATCATAATATTCTTCGGTGGCATCCATATCAAGTTTAAACAATGTTTTCTTCTCCTCTAATTCTTCCAATGTATAATTTTCAAAAGCGGGTGCCCATTTTCTGATTTCTTCACTTGTTGTATCTTCTATACCGTTCATAATGTATCACAAATGTTTAATTGAAATGTAATTGGGATAAATACTTTCTGCTATTTCAGAAACCATTCCTTCTTTGACTCCTTCTTTGTTAATGGAAATAAAACGGATCGCATCTCCTTTATTCCAACCTCCTTGAAAATAAGAACCTTCTTGAAATGCACTGGTCCAAAGCCTGAATTTGGAATCATCAACAATGGCTTCCCAAACGCCCTTACGAGTAGCGTTAATCGTTATGTCTAAATTGATTTTTTTCATGAAGTTAAAATTTTATGGGTTCGGAATTTTAGTAGGGTCAGTGTATATTACTTGCCATTGGTGGCCATCAAGATCGGCAAAACTGTCATAATACATCCACTCCATGTCCGACGGTTCTTTATATCGGCTGCCACCATTTTCAATGGCTAATTTTATAGTTTCGTTCACTTTTTCCCTACTCTCAACCTCAATGGCAATTAATACCTGGGTAGTTGAGCCGTCTGAAACAGGACGGTTGGTAAACGTCTGGAAAAACTTGTGTGTAAAAAGCATTGAATAGATAGTTCCTTCATTAAGTATCAGACAAAGTGCATTTTCACCACTAAACTCTTCATTAAAGGAGAAACCTAATTTGGTCCAAAAGTTTCTTGTTTTGTGAAGATCTTTTACGGGAAGATTGATGTAAATTGATTTCACTTTCATGGTATGAATGTTTTATCTTTTTTGTCAATATTAATTATTTGGCCTTCACATGAAATACCCCAATGTTATAAATACTCCTTATTCAAACATCTTCTCATTTCTGATTTAAACCTATTATAAATCATTCAAATGTTATAAAATACTCTGCACGTGCAAGATGGTATTGCTTATACATAATAACACAAGCAATTGATTCAAAGCATTTTATTTCTATAAATATACAAAATAATCTTGAATAAAATAATCGGGCCAACTATAAATTTCCACCACAACTTTTTCTTGAACGCTTATGATATTTTACGATTCTAAAAATCTTATTTAATTTACCTTTTGGACACTAGATTTAGAAAACAAATTACACTACTAATTGTTACCCTTTAAAAATAAATTCCGTAAATGCAATAAAACTTACAAAAAATATCAAAAACGCTTAAAATTACTCATGTCATTTTTAGAAAATGTTTTAGTATTAATAAATAACTAAAAAATAAAAGGTATGAATAAAAAATTTAAAAAAGGGGATTCCGTGGTGCAAGCAAAAATAACGCACGTTATTCAGCTAATAAGCTTTATGCTTATTATACTGACTAACAGCTTAATGGCAGCATCCAGTAATTTTCAATCTACGAATGTTTTAAATATAACTTCGGTAAGTGAAAACCCTCAGCCACAACAAGAGAAAAAAGTTTCAGGTAAGGTTACTGATCCGACCGGCGCGCCAATTCCCGGAGCATCTGTTGTTGTAAAAGGCACTACAACAGGCACAACTTCTGATGCTAATGGTAACTTTAATTTTTCAATACCCAACAATGCAGAAGTCCTGACTTTTTCATTTGTCGGGATGAGGTCACAGGAAATAACAATTGGGAACAATGCAACATTTAATGTCACCCTGAGCGAAGAAGCCATAGGCGTTGATGAAGTGGTTGTGATTGGTTATGGATCGATCAGAAGATCGGATGCAACAGGTTCATTGGCAGTTATAGGCAGTAATGATTTCAACCGAGGGCCTGTATCGTCGCCAGATATGCTATTAAGTGGCCATATCGCGGGGGTTCAGGTAACGACCAACAATGGTCAGCCAGGCGCCAATACAAGTGTCAGGATTCGTGGTGTAAACTCCATATCAGCCTCCAGTGAACCATTGTATGTAATTGATGGGATGCCTGTTGATAATTCACGGGCTACCACAAATGTTGGTGGCGATGCCGCTTTGAGCAATACGACCATGAACCCCCTTACCATGATATCGCCCAATGATATAGAATCGATGACTGTACTTAAAGATGCTTCTGCTACTGCCATTTATGGATCACGGGGAGCCAACGGGGTTATCCTTATCAAAACCAAAGGTGGTGTTGAAGGGATCACTTCTGTAAGCTATTCAGGTTCAGTAGGTGTTTCTCAGGTTTCAAAGAAAATTGATGTGCTGACAGCTGATCAGTATCGACAGTATGTGCCTGGTGCGCCCACCGGAGTATCTACCGATTGGCAAGATGCTATTTTCCGAAACGCGTGGACACAAGATCATAATGTTACCTTTAGCAGCGGGAATAAAAATACTTCCTACAGGGCTTCCATCAGTGCCTCCAATCAGGATGGCATCGTTTTATCCACTGGCCTTGAACGTTATACGGCACGTTTTAATGTAACCCATAAAATGTTTGATGAACGCCTAATTCTTTCAATGAATGTCAACAATACCAATACCAAGTTTAACAATTTCCTTGAACAACAAACGCAAGGAGCTGATGGCGGTGTTATTAACAATGCGTTAAAAGCTGACCCTACCCTACCCATCTACAATTTGGATGGTACATTTTTGGATGAATCGCAATCGGTAAGAAATCCGGTAGCATTGGTCAAACAGGTGACCGATTTAACCAAAGGAGACAGGACGATTGTAAATGCAGAGGCCACCTACTTTTTTATACCAAAGATTTTATCTTTTAAAACGACTATTGCTTATGATGTTGATAACTCATTGCGTAAAGCTTATCAGCCCATCACTTCAAAGCCCGCTAGATCGATAGGCGGACGTGCTTTGATTGAGAATAATAAATATTCGAACCGGCTGACGGAGAGTTATGTAACTTTGAGCAAGAATTTTAATGAAATGCACGATCTGAATGTGATTGGAGGATATTCATGGCAGGAATTTGATAATTATACACAATCAATTATTGGATCCGGGTTTGTGAATGATAATTTAGGGGCCGATAATATTGGAGGAGGAGTCAATCAGGTTCCGACCAACAATCATGAAATAAACAGGTTGATCTCTTTTTATGGTCGTGTTAACTATAATTACAACAATAAATATTTATTTACCGCAACGCTTCGTGATGATGGATCATCCCGTTTTGGATCCAATAACCGTTGGGTCTTATTCCCATCAGCAGCCCTGGCCTGGAAAATTAAAGAAGAGGGTTTTTTAAAGGAATCCGATGTCATTGATGATTTGAAACTCCGTGTTGGCTACGGTGTTACAGGAAACCAGGAAATCGGTAATTTCAGATACAGCCAGACCTATTCAATCAATAGCAATGCCGGAACCTATTTTGGAGGCAACTTCTATGCGCCTTATAACATAACGGGTATTGCCAATCCCAATCTGCAGTGGGAAGAAACCTCTCAATTTAATGTTGGGCTTGATTTCGCCTTTCTTAACAGCAAGCTTAGAGGATCCCTGGATTTGTACAGTAAAGAAACTACCAACCTGCTACTTTCCATTGATGCCATTCAACCGGCCGTCAGTTCAACGTTTCTGGGCAATATTGGTACAATGACCAATATGGGAGTTGAATTAAACCTGGACGCTGAAATCGTCAGTAAAAATGATTTGGGTTGGTCTTCAAATTTTAACATAGCTTACAATAAAAATGAGATTACTGAACTTTACAACAATAAGGATATAAATTATGGAATAGTGAGTGGTGCAGGTGCATCAGGCAATACTCAAATCCTGCGGGTTGGCCAACCCTTTGGATCCTTTTACGGGCGAGAATTCACGGGCATAGTAAATGGTGCGGAAACTTTTGCTGCAACTACAAGTGCCATTATTGGCCAAGCATTACCTGATTTTATCATAGGCTTTACCAATAATTTAAGGGTTAGAAACTGGGATTTGTCCATTGTATTTAGAAGTCAGTTAGGAGCAAGCTTATACAACAATACCCGTGCTGAAATAAGCCAGGGGAACCGCTTACCGGGTCAAAATACCAATCTCGAAGGAGCGGAGTTTAATAAGGCCGGGGGCGGTGGAATTGTATATTCTTCGTCTCGTTGGGTAGAAGATGCATCTTTCCTTCGCCTGGATAACATGACCTTGGGATACACCTTTAAAGGTTTGCCAACTGTCATTAAATCTGCCCGCCTATACATTACAGGCCAGAATCTCTTTGTTATTTCAAGCTACTCAGGCTATGACCCGGAAGTGAATAATGTTGCCGGAAGTGGTGGCATTAAATCATTGGGCATTGATTACAGTACTTATCCTCATGCAAGGACACTTCTTTTTGGAATTAATGTTAACTTTTAAAAGTGATGAACATGAAAAAAATAGTAATAATCCTGCTACTTGCATTTACTTTCACGTATTGCACGGACCTTGAAATAGCGCCCAACAGCCAGTTAACTGATCAGACTTCGTATAAATCAAAAGGTGAATTTTTAAATGGATTGGCCGGAGTTTATACTACCATGGGCGCATGGTCTGAAGTTGTTTTTAAAGTGGGCAGTTCAACGGATGAATTGATCTTTCCTGCGCGTGGTGCAGATTGGAAAGGTGACCTCCAACCGATGTTTTCACATACATGGTTACCTACCAATGGTGAAATTGGAGGCATCTATTTGGGGCTTTCAAGAATGATTGCCGTATCCAATACTTTCATTGATGCAGTGGATGGAAGTAGTTTTAAAGACGACAGCGAAATAATAGTCATGAGAAGCGAAGCGCGGTTTGTCAGAGCTTTTGCCTACTTTTTGATGCTTGACCATTTTGGAAATGTTCCGTTGGTTAAAAGTTCTGTTTACGACCCTCAAAATCTGCCTAAGCAAAATTCCAGGGCAGAACTTTTTCAATTCGTGGAAAGTGAGGCCAAAGAATTATCAGCGGGTACACTTCCGGCTACCAATACCTATGGACGTGTAGATAAATATGCTGCCCAAACACTACTTGTAAAATTATACCTCAACGCGGGCGTGTACATGGCTGGTGCTAATACCCACCTGGCAGATGTAGTTACCCTGACTTCGGACATTATAACCAACAGTAGTTATAAATTAGACCCTGATTTCAAACAGGTTTTTGCATGGGATAATGGTGTAAACAATGTGGAGAATATTTTCACCATGGTTGCTGACAGCAGAAACACTGCTGCCGAGAATATCAGTTATTTGTTTTCGATTACTGATTTAACGGCTAAATATGGTTCATTTGCAAACGGTTGGGGTGGTGCGGCTACGTTGCCCACTTTTTATAAATCATTTGAAGCTACTGATATTCGCCGCGATATGTGGATAGCAGGCCCTCAGGTTGGAGCCAATGGAAGCCCGATTTTAGCCAAAGACGACAAGGGTGTAACCCGCCAATTGGATTATGTGGCTGACTTCACAGCTACTGATCCGGTTAACAACGCTGACCATTGGGATGGTGTGCGTGGAGGCAAATATTTAATGGATGGTATAGGTGGATCGATGGTCGCACGTAGTTTGAACAACGATATGCCCATATTCCGTTTTGCAGATGTACTGATGATGCGGGCTGAGGCCTTGCATCGCCAGACTCCAGGCATTGCAGAGGCATTGACCCTTGTGAACCAGGTTAGAAATCGGGGCGGCAATTCAATTGCTCCTTTAACAAGTTTGACTGATGCAAATTTACTTGCCGAACGGGGCCGTGAATTTGCATGGGAAGGCTGGAGAAGAAACGACTTAATTCGTTTTGGTAAATACAATGATGCCTGGGATTATAAAGCCGCAAGTGGTGATGATTTTCGTAATCTATTTCCTATTCCGGCAGCACAAATTCAGTCAAATCCTAATCTTAAACAAAATACAGGATATTAGCAACATAAATGAAACCAATTACAAAAATTTCATGCCTGGCATTTGTTGTAATGCTATTGTTTAATAACATTTTATTTGCTCAGGCTACTAAATTCCAACTTTATGAGGCAAGCAACCGCTTGCCTCATTTATATGGGAAGCAACAAAATACAGAGTATCTGTATGTCACAGCAGGTAACCGTCTTTATTGCATCGGGAACCAGGCAGGGGGATTCCCAGAAGTTGGATTTCATGTTCCGGGAGAGATGGGTGGTATCTGGCAACAGCCGCTTAAATTGATGGATGGCTTCAATTTAACTTTAAAAAATCCCAAAACAGGCCTTGCATACAAGAGTGTGTGTGATAGTTTCATCACTTACTCAATGGCAACAAAATTCCATTATCTTATGACAGATGAAGATATTGGGATTACCCAAACCCAATTTGTACCTGACAATCTGCCGGTATTGGTGGTAGAATATAATATTCGCAATAACTCAATGCAGAACAGGAGCTACGAGCTTGAACTTACTACAGACATTGATCTGAGCCCGGTATGGTTAGGCGAAAAAAGCGGAATGACCGATCATCAGGATACATTGGCTTCATTTGATAAAAATCGCTCTATCCTTTATTTTCGTGACAAGGGCAATTCCTGGTATACCGGTGTTGGATTTGAGAATTCTTTGGTTCAGTTCAAAGGGTTAAAGAAAACCACTTATAAAGGCAAAGGGTTAACTGGTATTACAACATTGCCCTGCCAAATACCTGCAGGCAAAACAGTTATTTTTCGATTCTATATTTCCGGTTCCTTAAAAGATGTAGGTGAAATTGACAAAAATATATCACTTGCCAGGGAGAAGCTCTCAGAATTGTTTTATAGCAAGAAGAAGAGGTATACAGAAATTGAGAAAACAGCTAAAATAATTGTTCCCGATCAATTGTTAGAAACTGCCTATAATTGGGGAAAATACTCTACCGATTGGTTAGTGAGAGATGTACCAGGGATGGGACAAGGATTGAGTGCCGGATTACCAGATTATCCGTGGTTTTTCAGCAATGACCAGGCAAGCACCTTTATGGCACTTACAGGCATTGTGCAGCCAATACTCTTCTATGATTCCTTCTCCATGCTCAAAAGAATTTCCAATAAAGCAAATGATAGCAGTGGAAGAATCATTCACGAAGTTTCTACCAACGGAGCGGTTTATGATAAAGGCCGAATGGAGGAGTCACAATTACATATCATAGCTGCCTGGCAAATATTCAAATGGACAGGTAATTTGCAATTCTTGAAAGAGAATTATGCTTTCGCGAAAAAAACATGGAGTTGGTTACAGCAACACGATACCAACAATAATGGTTATATCGAGGGATACGGAGGCGTTGAAATAGAAGGACTCAATGAAGAAATGCTTGATGTTCAGGTAAATACTTTCCTGTTTCTTGACATACTTAGCCAAATGGCATCCCTGTTTGATGAAAAGCAAGATGCAGCATACTATGCCCAAAAAGCAGCCACATTGAAGGATCAAATAAACAAAGACTGGTGGATTGATAGAGAAAACCGCTATGCCGATTTTATTTCCACCAAAGACAAAGCACTGCGAATTATTGAGGATGCACTTGCAAAAAGGGTACAAAAAGGAAGAAACGACTGGGCAGGGGTTAAACTTAATCAACTGAAAGAAAGTATCAATAACAATACTTACCCTTATAAAGGATATTTAGTTTATTACAATGGATCGGGCCTGAAACCAATGATGGAAGGGATGACCGATACCACGAGGGCAATTCGCATGTTGAAAAGTGTCTCTTTTTTTAATAACAAGTTTGGCACTTATATCGCTGGCATTGAAAGGCCCGATGATGTAATGATAGATGAAAGAAAATTTCAGAAAGACTCTGCTTTCAGTTACAACAGGGCGGTGATGCCGGCTGCCACTGGCGGATTGGCCCAGGCAGCCGCTCTTTATGGGATGCCAGACACGGCGCTCATGTATATTCACAAGATCCTTAACACTTTCAGCTATGCAACTCCCGGCACTACTTATGAAGTATCTCCTGACTACGGTATGTTTGTTCAGGCATGGAACATAACGGGCATTAATATCCCACTTATCCAATATTTCTTTGGAGTTCAACCCGATGCTTATAAAAAAGAGGCGACCATCCATATACAGATGCCTAAAGATTGGAATAATGCCTCATTAAATAATTTAATAATAGGACAAACAAAGCTTTCTATTCAATATACCAAAATAAAGGACCGGATAAAATGTATCATTCGTTCAACAGAGCCTGGCTGGAAGATTCATTTTATTGTAGACAAAAACACAAGTAATATTGTTCTAAATAATAAACCAATAAAACCTGGCAAGCTAAAGGTTGAATTGACAGGCATTGATAATACAGTTCAATATACCAATTACTGATGACTAAAAATTAAGGAATGAATCACAATACAATCCGTCAAAAAGCTCAAATTATATTATCGGTTCTTTTATTCGTTGCAACGTCAACTCAAATATTTGCACAGGCAGATCCATGGATCATTAAAGCAGACAAAATAGATCCATCCAACTATTATGGCATAACGGTAGCCAACGGAATGATAGGTATCGTATCCTCACCTGAACCGTTCAAGGTGAAAAATGTAGTGCTTGCCGGCACCTACGATTTATACGGTCGGGGTCGGGTAAGCAATTTTTTGAACAGTTTTAATCTGTTGAATATGCGGATGGAAATTAATGGAAAAAGTATGGATGCCGCTTCAGTTAAGAACTTCAAACAGGAACTTGATATGCGTACGGCTTCCTTTTCATCATCTTTTGACTTTCAGGATCAGGCCAGCATCAGATATACTTATTATTCACTCCGGCAGTTGCCATTTTGTGTTTTAATGGAAGTAAAAGTCACTGCAAAAAATGACCTTGCCATCAATGCAGCCAGTGTATTGGAATCGCCTGATGCATTGCGCGATGTTCAGAATTATTACAATGAAATCGACCGTCCTCACGTTAACATTGGCTTGTTAACCTCTTCGGCCAAAAGTCCAACAGGAAAACTACAATTGTGCGCTTCGACGAGTTTTATATTCAACGAAATTCATGGACAGGAACCACGTGTAATTCATGAAATGTGGGATAGTAATATGCATCTGATGAAATTCAATAAAATCATTAAAGCCGGTCAGACTTATTCATTTTGCATTGTCGGAACTTCTATTTCTTCAGCTCACCATGAAGATCCACTGAACGAATCCGAGCGTTTAACCATTTTTGCCAAACTCGAAGAACGCGAACGTTTGATTGAATTCCACGAAAAAGCATGGGCTGATTTATGGAAAAGCGATATTCTCATTGAAGGTGACCCACAATCGCAACAGGATATTCACAGTATGTTGTATCATTTGTATTCATTTGCCCGTGCTGGAAATTCCTTTGCTCCTTCACCCATGGGCTTATCGGGTTTGGGTTATAATGGACATGTTTTTTGGGATATGGATTTATGGATGTTCCCCGTTTACCTGGTACTCCATCCGGAAATTGCCAGATCGCTGATTGACTATCGTTTCGAACGTCTGGAAGCAGCAAAACGCAATGCTTTTTCTCATGGGTATAAGGGCGCAATGTACCCTTGGGAAAGTGCAGGTACGGGAGTGGAAGAGACACCTGTGTGGGCTTTATCAGGACCCTTTGAACATCACATTACTGCCTGTGTGGCCTTGGCTGCGTGGAATTATTATTGTGTAACCCAAGATAAAAACTGGCTCAAAGAGAAAGGCTGGCCAATACTTTCAGCTACTGCCGATTTCTGGACAAGTCGCGTAGAACGAAATGGAGAAGGGAAATATGATATTAAAAACGTGGTTGCCGCTGATGAGTGGGCAGAAAATATAGACAATGATGCATTTACGAATGCCGCGGCAAAAGCAAATTTGCAAAATGCTACAAAAGTTGCTCAACTATTAGGGTTAACGGCCAATGCTGACTGGGAATTAGTGGCTCAAAATATTCCAATACTTAAATTTCCGGATGGAACAACAAAAGAACATGCAACCTATAAAGGTGAAGGTATCAAACAGGCCGATGTAAATTTACTGGCTTATCCATTGAATGAAATTTCAGATCCGAACCAAATTAAAACCGATTTAGAATATTATAACAAACGGATCCCGGATGCCGGAACTCCTGCCATGACACAAGCTATTTTTACATTGCTGTATGCCCGGTTAGGCGATAGCGCCAAAGCATATCAATGGTTTAAAGATGCTTATGTTCCTAATTTAAATCCGCCATTCAGAGTAATCGCCGAAACAAAAGGTGGTACAAATCCATATTTTGCAACAGGTGCAGGGGGAATTTTACAAAGTGTACTAATGGGTTTTGGTGGCCTGGACATTCAGTCAGAAGGAATAGTTCAAATTAAATCTGTATTACCCGACAAATGGAAGAAGCTTACAATCACTGGTGTTGGAGTAGATGATCAGACTTTTGTGGTGAATAAATAACTCACGTTACGCAAATAGACAAATAGACAAATAGACCTTTTGTCACTTTCACTATTTGGCTTTTTGAGGCATCATAAGTATTAAAATGCCAATTGTCTATTTGTCTATTTGCGTAACGTGGGTAAATATGATGACTTGAGAAACAGGTTCCATGAGAAAAAAAAGCGGGTAGAAAGTCTGGAGATTGAATTTTCATAACCTTAAGTGAAACTATGGGTAAGACAAAGCGTTAAAAAACCAAACCCTGAAAGTGTTAAATGGTTTGTAATATAATTTTCAATAACATCCCCACGAAGAACAACGCGACCAATATCTCTCTGAAAAACCAGAATGTGACTTCGCGAATAAGTTACATAAAAAGATTAAAAAAAACGTTTATATTATGCTGCCCTAATAAAAGTATAAATCAATGAATAAACAAAGATTAAAACAAGTCATTCCGCTAAAAAAGAATAAGTTACTTGCCTTTAAAGCCATAGCTATCCTATTGCCTTTTGTACTTTTGTTCTTTCTGGAGGTTGGATTACGAGTTTTTGGCTATGGGAATGATTTGGGTTTATTTATTGAGGATAAGGAAAATGCTAACTATTGGGTAATGAACCCTCATGCTTCTGAACGCTATTTTACAAACCATGAAAATGCAACCATCGGCGTATTTGAATCATTCAGAAAGAAAAAATCTCCTGGAACCTTACGGATTTTTGTATTGGGCGAGTCAACCACTCTTGGTTTTCCATATATGGCCAGTGCTTCATTTGACCGATGGTTATTGTATAGATTGATGCATACATTCCCTGATAGGGAGTTTGAAATAGTGAATGTTTCCTTAACAGCCGTAAATTCTTATACCGTTTTAGGATTTGCAAAAGAAATAGTGAACTATGAACCAGATGCAGTAATGATTTATTGCGGACAAAACGAGTACTATGGAGCATTAGGTGTGGGTTCCACTTCACAACTTGGCGGTAACCGGATACTTATTCAAAGTTTATTGTATGTACGCACTTTCAGATCGGTCCAATTATTGGAAAATATCTATTTCAATATCAAAAGCTTAGCAAAAGGCAATTATGTTGATACGCGTAAAACCCTAATGGAACGCATGGCCGGAAAGCAAGAGATACCCTTTCAATCTTCGCTGTATAATCGTGGAATTGTACAATTTAAGAACAATATGGAGGATATTTGCAAAGTGTTGTCTTCTAAGGAAATCCCTGTTTTTGTCAGTAATTTGGTAAGCAATGAGAAAGATCTTAAACCCTTTATCAGCTCAAATAACGAACCAACAGCTTCTGCCGACTATCATTTTTCCAGTGCCCAAAAAGCCTATCAACAGGGTGATTTTGAAAAGGGGAAACGACTGTTCATTCAAGCCAAAGATTTGGATATGCTTAGGTTTAGGGCACCTGAAGCACTTAACACTATTATTGCCGGTCTGCCTCTAAAGTTTCCGGGGGTTTACCTTGTGGATACAAAAAAAATGTTTGAAGAGCATTCTCCGCATGGCATCATTGGCAATGAAACATTGCTGGAACATGTACACCCTACTATTTATGGTTATAGTCTTATGTCGGAAACATTTTACATGAGTCTTAAGCAGCATAAAATAATAGTTCCTGACTTGCAATCAGAAATTATGTTAGAGCAACTTCAACATGAAATGCCGATCACGATAGTCGATTCAATGAGAGGGACTTACCAAATCATGCTTTTAAAAGAAAATTGGCCATTCAACCAGCCTAAAACAATTGATCTAAATAAATTGAATTCATTTGAGGCCAAATTAGCTGTATCACTCATCTATCAAAAAACAAACTGGATTACAGCCATGAGAGCTCAAATCGAACATTATTCGAAATTAAATGATCAGGCAAATACGCTGAAAGTGGCTGAGGCGTCTGTTCTTCAGATTGTCAACAATGCTGGTTATCTCTTTTATGTTGGCAAGCTTTGTGTTGAACAAGGTCAGAACAAGAAGGCAAAAGTATATTTTCAACATGCGTTTAAACTCTCGCCCAGCACTGAAACAGCTCAAAGGCTTATTATACTTTTTCTAAAAGATGATCAACCCGAGAGGGCATTGTCCTATTTAACATACCTTGATCAAAGTAATGTTTCAAGGACCATTTATTCCACCACACTTACACTTGCAGAAAAGATTATAGAATACAAAGCTAAATTGAAAGATGATGGTACCAATGTCACTGTAATAAATCAAATTGCGCTGAACTACTATAAAATGCAGAATACAGGCATAGCGTTAAAGTACGCTGAAAGAGCTTTTGCACTGGACAAATATAATATAGAAACCAATGAATTGCTCGGAAAAATTAAATCTAAAATGACTCACAACGTGAGTTATAACTAAGGAACACTTTGAAAAGAGGCTCATTTCCAAAAGTGGGTTTGGCAAGATTAGCTTCCATCCTTTCTAAAAATAGCACTCAATTCTATACAGATGGAATCCCTGGTACACTCCTATTTCATTTAAGATAAGAGCGACAACACCGCCAATTGTCGTTTTAATGGCCTTATTGTCATATTACTGCTATTGTGACGTTCGGGCTTTGGGCTCTGGCAATTCCGAAGGTGGAGTTTCAGACTTCCTGATCCCTCGCAGATTAAATTGTCGCTAATTGCAATTTGTGTTCTTCTTATTTTCTTGTAATATAAGCAGTTACATTTACAAATGGTATTTTTATTATTAAATTTGCGACAGTTTAATTTACGGTAGTTAATTTCTGATCTATTTTATTTTCAAGTAGTTATAAATATAAGGTCAGGAAGTCTATATCTGTTGGAATAGTAATTTAACAAATAAATAAGGCCCCTGGCAGGAAGTTGAATGGTGGTCATATTTCTGCATTGCCAGGGGCTATTTATTCCTGAATTAAAGCAATAATTTATATTTATTTAAATAAGTATCAAAGTCTGTTGGTGAGCATTACTGCACCAATGTTTAAAAATAAGGTTGTGATAGGTTCTCGCGTGTTATTCATATTTAATTCTCCTTCATGTTATTATCCTCAATTGCAATTATTTTATCCAGCCTCCTCTGGTAGCGCACTTTGTTAATGAATTCTGCATTTATAAATGCATCAACGATTTCATAGGCCAATTCAATTCCAATAATACGCTGTCCCAAGCATAACACATTTACATCGTCATGTTCAACACATTGGTGGGCTGAATAAGTATCATGACACACGCCAGCACGAATATCCTTGAATTTGTTGGCAGCCACACACACTCCCACTCCGCTCCCACAAATAATGATGGCTTTCTCACCTTCATGGTTCAGAAGTACATGGGCTACATGGGCAGCATGATCCGGATAGTCGGAAGGCTCTTCGTTAAATGCACCCAAATCAATAACCTCGTAACCTTTTTCACGCAAATAATTCACCAATAATGACTTATAAAGGAACCCTGCGTGGTCGGAAGCAATAATTATCTTCATAATATATAGATTACACGGATTGAAAAAGATTGCACGGATTGCTTCTACTAAAATAGCGCAGCTCTACTCAATTCTTTTTACTTCCCACTTCCTACTTCCTACTTCCTACTTCCTACTTCCTCACCATTTTTTTAACTCTACTCACAATATCTTCTACAGTAATCCCATAGTGCTTATAGATCTCCTCGTAAGGAGCGCTGGTTCCGAATATGGAGATACCAATTATCTGGCCCTGATCGCCCACCCATTCATACCATCCTTGAGGTGCAGCTGCTTCTACGGCAAGCCTGGTTTTTATTTCCGGAGGCAATACTGTATCAATGTATTCCTGTTCCTGCTTCCTGAAAAGTTCCCAACTGGGCATACTTACCACGCGGGCATCAATGGCTTCTTTCATAAGTTCCACTTGGGCCTCGAGGACAAACTGGACTTCCGATCCTGTGGATATCAATATCACACCCGGTGTCAGGCCTTGTTCAGGAGATAGCACATAAGCGCCTTTCATTACTCCCTCAGCGGATGCGAAGATGTTCCTGTCAATAATTGGCAGCTTTTGCCTTGACAACACCAGCATCGTAGGGCTTGTTGTATTTTGAATCGCTGCGCGCCATGCATAAGTGGTTTCATTGGCATCGGCAGGACGAATAACGCACATATGGGGCATTGCCCTAAAAGAGGCAAGATGCTCCACCGGCTGATGGGTAGTACCATCTTCACCCAACCCTATTGAATCATGGGTCATCACGTAAATAACAGGCAATTCACTAATGCAGGCAAGCCGGATAGCAGGTCTGGCATAATCCGTAAAATTGAAAAATGTGGCAGTGTATGGACGGATGCCTCCATGGGCACTCATCCCTGAGCTGGCAGCACACATCAGGTGCTCTCTTATTCCCCAGTCCATATTCCGGTTACCGTAATTTCCTTTTCCAAAATAGCGGGAAGATTTAATCAGTGTTTTGGTAGAAGGTTCCAGGTCAGCACTTCCACCCATGAGCCATGGCAAATTTGCTTCTACTGCATTGATCACATCCGCTGAAATCTCCCTTGTGGCTTTTGGCCCATCCCCAGGGCGATAAACCGGGATCTGTTTATCCCAACCTTTTGGAAGAACTTGCTCCATACATTCATTGAATTGTTTTGCCAGCTCAGGCTGGGCATTTTTATAATCATCAAAAGTCTTATTCCATGTTTCTTCCAGTTGAATTCCTTTATCAATGGCCACATTCATGTGGGTTTTCACATCATCAGGAACCAAAAAATTTTCGTCCTCAGGCCACATGTAAAATTTCTTTACCAGTTTTATCTCCTCTGCACCCAAAGGAGAACCATGAGCCTCGGAGGTGTCTTGTTTATGAGGTGATCCATAACCTATATGAGTCCTGAGGATGATTAGGGAAGGCTGATCAATCACTTCCTTTGCTTTGGTAAATGATTCAGAGATAGCCGAGATATCATTTCCTTTATCACCCAGATTCTGGACATGCCAGTGATAGGATTCAAAACGTTTAGCAACATCATCTGAATAGGTAAGATTGGTATTTCCTTCAATGGTGATGTGGTTATCATCATATAGAACGATGAGTTTACCCAATCCCAAATGCCCGGCTATGGAACCAGCTTCATGCGATGCGCCCTCCATAAAATCACCGTCGCTGCAGAACACATAGGTATAGTGATCAATGATTGTATAATTTCCTATGTTAAAGTTGGCAGCCAAATGGGCTTCGGCAATGGCCATTCCTACTGCATTCATAAGCCCTTGTCCCAAAGGGCCAGTGGTTATTTCTACACCAGGAGTAAGCCCCAATTCGGGGTGACCGGGAGTGTTGCTTCCCCATTGCCTGAAATCCATGAGTTCATTTAGTGAGATCTCGTATCCCACCAGGTGCAGTATAGCGTATTGTAACATGGAGGCATGACCGTTAGAAAGTATGAATCGGTCGCGGTTAAACCATATTGGATTGACAGGATTATACTGCAGATGATTCATCCATAACACATAAGCTGCCGGAGCCAATGCCATGGGCGTACCAGGATGGCCTGAATTGGCTTTCTCCACTGCATCTATGGCAAGGCAGCGGATCGTATTGATGCTTTTCTCTTCAATGTTCATTTTTTCTATTTTTAATTAAAAGGATTACGCGGATTGAAGCAGATTACACGGATTGCCTCTACATCAATAGTGCATCAATTCCTTATTTTATATTTCTGATTCCTAAATTGATTTTCACAAAAAACTGTATCTTTTAACAATCTACACATCTTTATTGTTCATTGGTTATGAATAACTCATGTTACGAAAAGGGCAAAAGGCAAAGAGGCAAATAGGCCCCGAGTACTCAGCGATTGATTACAGGGTATTCATTTTAGCAAATTATATTTGAACCTGAAATTTAATTTATTACTATGATCCTACTCCGAAAAGTCTAATTTTATGTAAGAGTTCAAAGTAAAATAGACCTTTCGGAGTGGACTCAATTATATAGCCATGTAATGATTTGTACCATTCACTTTTATGTGTTTAATTGAGTGTTTGATCGCTTTAAATAATTGAACAAGTAAATGTAAAATTTAAATAGTACGGTACAGTTAAAGAAGATTCTAACCATCAATAAAATATACACAATAGGCTATAAAACAAACCTTTAAGTAGTGAGGTAATTTGGTGATATGGACTTAACAAAATAAACACAGAGAAATTGCAGTCACATTTATAATGCGTAAAAGAAATGACTTTGCAATGTAAATTCAGGCAAGGAAAAATAATGAAGGGCAGCCATCACCTGTGGAAATAATGGCACACGATAAAAATGCAAATTGAGCTTTGAAATGTAGAACTAAAATAAATAGTGGCTCAAAAATCGCTGAGTATTGGGGATCGTATTTATTATAGGAAACAATATTGAGCCTACTCCGAAAACTCTAATTTTATGTACAAGTTTAAAATTGATCCCGAGGACTCAGGATGAACTTTAAACTTTTCAAAGTAAAATAGGCTTTTCGGAGTAGACTCATAACTTAAGTGATTTATTTTTTTTAGAATTAAAATCAGTGTTTCTTTTTTTTAGTGTTCACGTGTAAGGTGAGGGAAAATATAGATTACAGATGTCAACTCCGATGCTCTAAAGTTAATTTATATTAAAGTATCAGAAGCCCAAAGGGTTAAAAGTTAAACCACTGATTATTCTTATAGTGTGAGATTCCGTTATCAGTTCCAAACCATACCGAACCATCCAAATCAATAGCAATGGTATTGATTTTATCGGCGATCAGGCCATTTTTGGTAGTGAAATTCTCCCATGTAGTACCATTAAACTTGCTGACTCCCTTGTGGGTTCCAAACCATATATTCTCGGTTATATCTTTCCCAATGGCATATACGGTATCGCAAACAAGGCCATCTTCCCTGGAATAGTATACCCAATCCTCAAAAGTTTTTGTGAATTCGCTGGTGTGAAGTGAAGCTCCTCTCTTGGTGCCATACCATTGATGGTCGCCATTTACTACAATAACTGTGTAAACAGTATCCGATTTCAGGCCACTTGCATAGGGCGTAGTTAAGGTAGTTTCTCCTGAAACTGCATCTGCCGTATATTTAAACCTGGCAACCCCGCCACCCTCCGTGGAAGCATACACCCATTCATTGGTAGTGGATGCAATAGCCGTAATTTTATAGCGGGATAGAATTTCTTCATTTCTACGACCCATAAACGAGGTCCATTTGGTTCCCTTCAAAATGGATAAACCTTTAGTGGTTCCAATATACTTGACATTGTGTTGGTCAATATCAATAGCGCTGACATTATCAGCGAGAATTCCGCCTAGCTGAACATTGTAACTTGTCAGAGAGCCAATTTTACTGGCGATGTAGTCGAATGAAGTAGCTCCCAACTTTGAACCCAGCCACATTTCATTTTTACCCGAGGCATTGCTAAAAGCGAGATCATCAATGGCTGTATTATTCAGTACCTCATTGCCTGTATAGGTAGTCCATAGATTTCCATCATAACTTACAATCCCTTTTTCAGTTGCAATCCATTTTACACCATTGTTGTCAATCTCTATTTTATTGATCACCCGTGAAGGTAGTTCAAATTCTTTGACAACCGGTTCTTTATCTTTACAACCAATGAATGTCAGGGTTAAAACTGCCAAGATTCCAAGGTTAAAAAGTTGGTTACATTTCATAATATTTGATATTAATTAAAATTTTATCCTGATTAATTAAATTGGGAAAAACATAGAATCTTCCTGATTGATGTCAAAATTAAGGATTTATTTTGATATGTTTGTAATGATTGATAATTGAGTCCACTCCGAAAAGTCTAATTTTATGTAAGAGTTTAAAGTAAAATAGACCTTTCGGAGTAGGCTCATAATTGAAATTGTTTAAACCACGTATTGAACCTGATTAAACTGATTTCTTTGACACACACTAAATAAAAGGAACATTAATTTATCAGAAGAAAAAAGGGTAACATCAGTCAGGTTTGTGTTCCTTTTTCTTTTTTTCTCAAAAATCTGTGTTCTTGCGTAAGGTGAGTTATTCAGTTACTAAACTTTCTAGCGAAGTGGCTGCCAGTTTATTGAATGTATAATCCCTGATGTCCTTGAATGTTCCACGGATAGCGCAATTCTCTTCGTCTTTGCAGTGTATGCAGGCTTCATAGTATTTTTCGGAAGTGCATGGCAGTAGTGCAATACTTCCTTCAAAAAGGCGGACGATTTCAAGCAGATTGATATGCTTTGGATTTTTCATCAGGAAATAGCCACCATTTTTTCCTAACCGGCTGCCCAGATATCCGCTTTTTTTAAGTTCCAAAAGGATGGATTCCAAAAAGCGCTTGGGAATTTTTTCACTCTCAGCTATTTCGTTGATCATCAATGTCCCTTTGCCAAATTCTTTTGCCAGCCGTACCATCGCAAGCATCGAATACCTTGTCTTTTGTGTTAACATCGCTATCCTATTTTGCTGATATACTTCAATTTATCTATTTCTTTTATTTCAATGGTTTTCCCATCCAAGGTAACAATCTTTTCATTCTGCCATTTCGACAATGTCATGATTACATTTTCGGTGGAGCAACCTGCAAATTCAGCAATTTCTTTTCGTGTAAGGGAAAGCACAAAAGTGGTGTTGTGGTAAACCTCAGCCGCCAGGTACAATACAATGTCAGCAATACGCCCTTCTTTCTGCTTATGGGCCAGGCTAATAAAATTCATAACCGATTTTTTAAACATTTCAGAGGCCACCTGAAACATCATCATGGCAAATTTCGAATTGTCCATCAGCACATCCTGTGTCACTTTGGCGTCAATCATAATTACCTCACAATCCTCCACAGCGATCAGTGAAAAAAGATTGTTATCCTTGTAAAATAAATTGGCCCCTCCCAGGATCTTAGGGGCTGAAACAATGGTAAGAATCAGGTTTTTTCCTGATTCGTTTTCATAATTGAATTTTACAATTCCTTTTTCCAGATAGACAAGATGGGTAGGCGTTCCGCCTTGCTTTAATACGGTTTCTCCCTTTTTGAAAATGAGTTTGACCGATGTTTTCTCCAGTTTATCAAAGTCTTTGTCTGAAATAAACTGTTTTGAAATTCTTCTAAACCATGAATATTCTTGCTTGGTTTCATTTGCCAACATAGTTAAACTCTTAAAAGGGTTAATTAAATAAGGGAGTGCGCTTTTTTAAATCTTACACCTGAGTCTACTCCGAAAAGTCTAATTTTATATAAGAGTTTAAAGTTGATCCCGAGTCCTCGGGATCAACTTTAAACTCTTCAAAATAAAATCGACCTTTCGGAGTGGACTCACACTTAAAAATACAATTACAAATATACATTAAATCAATCGACATTGTATTTATTTTTGGCAATTCTGTTTTTTCATATAAATCAGATTTTATCTTTATACACTTTACATAGAATATGAGCAACATAGTCAATAAAATTATAATTGCAGATATCCAGTTTTTGATAGGGATGCAATTCATTCCATCCACAAAAGATGCAATCATATATCATCAAGAGCCATAGGCTCGAAGCATATTGTAGGGATGGAATTTATTCCATCCTCTCTGGATTAACCTCGGGATTAACCTAATTCAACCAATTCACTAATGGCATATAGAGGTAGATTTATTAACCAATCTTGTTTTCTAAAATCCGACATAGAGGTTCTGACAGCTGTTTTTGGAGAATATTTTTGGCAAAATGTTTTCAGGCTTTTGGCTTTCAAATTCTCTTCCGCTTTAACTTCAATTGGAATCACCTCACCGGCGTATTGTATCAAAAAATCAACTTCAGCCGTTGACCTTTCAGCAGACCAATAGTAGATCGCGAGATCAGGCATTGTGAATAATTGCTGTAATACATACTGTTCGGTTAAGGCACCTTTGAATTCTTCAAATATCACATTTCCTTGGATCAAAGTCCTAACATCGATATCGCCCATGGCCCCCATTAAACCTATATCAACAATAAATAATTTGAAAGCCGCAACATCCTCATACGCTTTCAAAGGAATACCCGGCTTTGACGCTCTGCAAACTTTATGAACCAATCCGCAATCGATCAACCACGACATTGCCAATTCATAGTCTTTGGCTCTTGAACCCAGCTTAATAGCACCATACATGAACTTCTTATTCTCCTTTGCCAACTGTGCCGGAATAGAGTTCCACAGCATCCTGATTCGCGGAATGATTTTTATGGGAGCATGTTTCGAGAAATCCTGCTCATAAGCTGACAAGATTCTTTTCTGAATTACACGAACCTCTTTAAAATCGTTATACGTCTTGAATGAAAGTACGGCTTCGGGCATGCCACCAATGTAATAGTATTGCCGCAACAACTGAATGTATTTATCTTTAAAACTTTTAATAAGTAGCCAATCTTGGCTTTTTAAAAGATCAAGCAAAGATTGTTGTTCCAGGGCCATCAGAAATTCCGTGAAATTAATTGGATGGAGATCCAAAAACTCAACCTTTCCCACGGGGAATGAAGTGTGCTTTTGAAGGGCCACCCCGAGCAAAGAACCGGCTGCTATAACGTGGTATTGTGGAGCATTCTCGCAGAAATATTTCAGGGAGGTAACGGCACCCTCAGCTTCCTGTATTTCATCAAAAATGATCAGCGTATTTTCTGCATTAATCTGAACACCTGTTTCAATTTGCACGGCTGTGATGATTCGTTGAATATCGAAATTATCAACAAACCAGGCTTTGAGCAGCTTTGAACTTTCGAAATTTATGTAGGCAGTTTGAGCATATTCATTTTTACCGAATTCTTTCATCAACCATGTTTTGCCTACCTGACGAGCCCCACGAATAATCAGAGGCTTTCTCTGCTGCTTATTTTTCCAGGCTATCAGCACTTGCATTGAAGTTCTTCTCATAACAGATTGGTATCAATTACATTTATTCAAACGTATTTATGTGCGAAGATACATTTATTAAAACGATATTTTGTATCAAAGCACATTAATTCGAACGAAACAATGGTTTTGACTTGTGCTTTTCCATCAATAATTGAATTTTATATAGTAGCAAATGCAAGTTATAATTCTTTGTATATTATTGTTGACCCACCATTTAAAATTCATTTCATATATTGTTGTTCGAAAGTGAAATAGGATTTCTAATTAAAGGCTTCACTTTTAACACGAATTGAGACCCCATTTTCCCGTCCTGAGTACTCGGGGTCTACTTGTCCCTTGCGTAAGATGAGTAAACTAATTCAAGTTCACAATAATATCATACTATTGCATTAATTTGAAACAAATAAAGTGCGTTCATCGTAAAACGTTAAATGTAATTGGCAGTAAATATATTTGGCCATCATGAAGAAAGTATTTGTATCCGTTTCAAAAAGAATTTAGAGAATTGAACATTTTATTAAGTCAATTGTAAAAGAAATAGCTTATTTCGCATTTAAATTTATAAAATTGAATTTACTATATCAAAAGTACGATATTAACAAATGGTTGCCTACCACTAAAAAAGAGGTTGAAGCGCGCGGTTGGGATAATCCGGATATCATTTTTTTTACTGGTGATGCTTATGTTGATCATCCATCCTTTGGAGCGGCTGTTATAGGTCGGATATTGGAAGCTGAGGGCTTGAAAGTGGCCATTGTACCACAACCCAACTGGCAGGATGATTTGCGCGATTTCAAGAAACTGGGCAAGCCTAACTTGTATTTCGCTGTTACGGCCGGCAATATGGATTCGATGGTGAATCACTACACTGCCAATAAACGGAAGCGTTCGAACGATGCCTATACCCCTGGTGGTAAATCGGGCCAGCGTCCGGACTATGCCACAACTGTATACTGTAATATACTGAAAGATTTGTTTCCAGATGTTCCGCTTGTGATAGGAGGAATTGAAGCCTCACTGCGGCGGGTTACCCATTATGATTACTGGAGCGACAGGCTGAAACCTTCCATTTTAGTGGATTCCAGAGCCGACATGCTTTTTTATGGAATGGGTGAAAAATCAATTCTCGAATATACCCGTCTCATTCAGAAAGGTGTTGACCCTAAAAATCTGACCAATATTCCTCAGACTGCCTTTTTAGTTTCAAAAGAAGAAAACTATGTCAGCAATAAAAATTGGAGCAGCATAGATTTATATTCCTACGAAGAATGCCTCGAAGACAAGAAGAAGTATGCCAAGAACTTTATGCACATTGAAGAGGAATCGAATAAAGTGGAAGGGAATGTCATCACCCAGGGCATTGGAAATCAGCAGGTAATTATCAACCCGCCATGGCCTCCGCTGGAAGAAAAGGAGATCGACCGTTTCTATGATTTGCCGTTCACCCGTCTGCCCCACCCCCGTTATAAAGACAAGGCTGAAATTCCGGCTTACAATATGATTCGTCATTCGGTGAACATCCATCGGGGATGCTTTGGCGGCTGTACATTTTGTACCATCTCGGCCCACCAGGGAAAATTCATTGCCAGCCGGTCAGAAGAATCTATTCTAAAAGAAGTTGACAAGCTGGTATTGATGCCTGATTTTAAAGGTTATATCTCCGATTTAGGGGGCCCTTCAGCCAACATGTATAAGATGAAAGGCATTCACCAGGAAATTTGCAATAAATGCAAACGCCCCTCGTGTGTTTTTCCTGATGTGTGTAAAAACCTGAACATTGACCATAAGCCGATGTTGGATTTGTATAAAAAAGTCCGTGAGCATCCAGATGTGAAAAAAGCTTTTATAGGAAGCGGCATACGCTACGACATGATCCTGAAGGAAACCAATGATCCCAAGGTGAATAAAAACAACATGGAATATTTGCGTGAAGTGATTAAGCACCACGTCTCAGGAAGGCTAAAAGTGGCTCCAGAACATACTTCTGACCAGGTATTGGATTTAATGCGCAAGCCTTCATTTAAATTATTTCACAAACTGAACAAGGTATTTCAGGAAATCAACAAAGAAGAAGGCCTCAATCAGCAACTCATCCCTTACTTCATTTCGAGCCACCCCGGTTGCGAGAATGTGGACATGGCCAATCTGGCTGTCGAAACTAAAAGCCTGGACTTTAAATTGGAGCAGATTCAGGATTTCACGCCTACCCCCATGACTTTGGCTACCGTGATTTACTATACAGGTTATCACCCTTACACCATGCAGAAAGTATTTACAGCCAAAACGCAGAAAGAAAAACTGGCACAGCGCAAATACTTTTTCTGGTATCAACGTGAATACCATCAGGAAATAAAAAGCGAACTGACCCGTTTAAATCGGCGAGACCTGCTAGACGGACTTTTTGGATCAGCCAAAAAAGAAAGTATCAGGCCAGCCAGTAAATACTAATAATTATATTACATATTTAAAAGATTAAAGATTGAAGATTGAAGATTAAAGATTAACGCGTTAACCATTCAAATGTTCAACAATTTAGCCATTCAACTGTTTAACCCTTTAATACCCAAAAATTCTACCCATGCAAAAGATAAAAGCCATTGCCCTTATCCTCTTAGTGTGCATCCTGACTTCGTGTGCTGAACTAAACAAAATAGCACAATCAGCAGGTACACAGAATTTACCGCTATCGAATGCTGAAATTATAAATGGATTGAAAGAAGCTCTTATAGTGGGAGCCGACAGTTCCGTGAAACGATTATCGGCTGTTGATGGGTACCTGAAAGATCAGGCAGTTAAAATATTGCTCCCACCGGAAGCAAAAACGATTATGGACAACATTTCAAAGCTTCCAGGAGGGACTAAACTGGTTGATGATGTGATAGTACGGATCAACCGGGCTGCTGAAGATGCTGCCAAAGGAGCCAAACCTATTTTTGTGAACAGCGTTCGTGAAATGACTTTTGCTGATGGCATCCAAATTCTACGTGGCCCTGACAATGCCGCTACCAGCTATTTCAAACAAAAAACATTTCAACAACTTGGTGAGTTATACCGACCTAAAATACGCGAGTCATTGAACAAAAACCTGGTTGCCGGAATTTCAACCCAACAGTCATGGAACGCATTGACCAGTAATTGGAACAAAATGGCAGGTTCATCAGTGGGGCTTATTGCAGGGTTTAAAAAGGTAGATGTTAAACTCGAGGACTACATTTTACAACAGGCTTTAAACGGCTTATTTCTGAAAATAGAAGATCGTGAGAAAGACATCAGGAACAATGCCAGTGCACGGGTAACCAACATTCTGAAAAGAGTATTTGGCAGTCAAACTGCACAGCAAAATAAATAACTTCAAGATTGGTTACCTTCCATCGATCCAAATGATTGGATTAAGACATGTGTCATCGAGGAGTAATGGGATAATCAGTAAATATATAGTAATCAATTAGTAGATTATAAGTATGAATATTATTAATCTACTTTATACGTTCTTTTTATCTTCATATTATCTACTTATTATATGATTTGTTACGGATTACTCCACGCTTACTTTCAGATTCTACAAATTTCAATAGGATAGGTAATAAGAGTAAAATGATGATTCCTGAAATTGAATAGGAATTGCTCATATCTATGGAGGTAAGAGAAATAAGGATGAGTATAAGTGCTTGAATCAAAATTACTAAGCATCATAATAAAAAGTGTTTTTCATAAATAATATCTGCGGGTTTGGCTTTGCAAATTCTTCATTATAAAAAATAAATATAAAAAAAGCGTTGATAGAGAACGTTAATAAATCCAATAATTTCCTGCCATTCGTTCTGCTAATTCGTCAATATCCGATCTTCTTGCCAATTGTTCAATCCAGTGTGGGGGTATTTCGTCCAAGCCATATAAAAGTCCGGCTAGCCCACCGGTAACAGCCGCTGTAGTGTCGGTATCGTCCCCTAAGTTTACTGCTTTTAAAACTGCATCTTTGTAGTTATCTGATGTCATCAAGCACCAGATACTTGCTTCAAGAGTATGAATCACATAGCCACTGCTTTTTATTTTTTCTTCTGCCAATTCGTAAATATTTTCATTTAGTAGACGATCAAAATGTACAATTTCTGATTGCTTGTCGGTATAATTGATTATATCTTCCGAAATCTCCTTTTGCAGATTTTTATAAATTTCAAACTTATCTGATCCACTCATTATTTGAATGGCGAATTCAAGATAATAATGACAGGCAATGACCGAGCGAATGTGACGGTGGGTTATGGATGATACTTGCTTGGTCAATTCAAATCTTACATCCCGGTTTTTGTCAACCAGATGAAAGAGCAAGGGCAAAATCCGCATAAGAGATCCGTTCCCATTGGAATTATTTTCAGTTCCTCCAGCCAATTCAGGTTGTGCTTTATTTACAAGCCGGTCGATTGCAAGTCGCGTGGCATTGCCAATATCAAATAATGTTCCTCTTGCTGTCCAATAATTCTCAGTTCTCCATTTTACGAAATTTTGCGCGATCCGATTTAAGTCAAATTCCTGAGTCAATGCTTCTGCCAGGCAAAAGCTAAGTGAACTATCGTCAGAGAAAGTGCCTGCCGGCAAAGCGTGTGTGCCATATCCTATCATATCTGTAACGGGATTTTCATGAAAATAATCCCTGCTTATAAACTCTGCCGGAACGCCAAGTGCATCACCAACGGCAAGGCCAAATAAAACAGATTTGATGCGCAATGTAAAGTTAATTCTAGCTTGTATTTCATCATCGCTTGGAGGATAAAATAACGTAGAACGGACATTGCTCCATCCTTTCATCACATCGGTTTCCGATTTGATGTTATTGTTGTTGGAATCCATTTCCTTCACATCTATTTTTAATAATTCATTGGCGATAAGGAAACAAAATGTTTCCCGATCTTGGTCATCATCCGAGTTTTCATATTTTTCATAGTTGCGCTCAGCCCAAAACTCATCCATTGAGTAATCATCCGGTCTTTTTATCAATTGGGCTTTGAAAACCCCGCGACCTGTCCAAAAGCGATGGAAATACAACCAGTCATTCTCGTAAAAGATAAACCATTTATCTTTCATTTCAAGAAGGATGAGTACTTTCTGTAATTTCAGAAGATACTGATCACCAACATTTAACGAAATAGATATTCTTTTTGGTAGGTCAATAAGTTCATTTTTTACAGGTTGTACGGGTTGCTTTTTGATCCATATTTATTTTGTATCTTCATGTAATATTACCACTATTTTGACAAAAACAGTTAGTCCCTATGTTTTTATTTTGATATTGATGGACAGTTTACAGTACAGATAGTTGATTTTATCATTAGATTTGCTAATAGTTTTTCGTCTGGATAGCCTGCTATGAATGTTTTTTTGAGTCATTTAGTAATTTCAAAAATGGGAGCATGAATACTCATCTGACGTGTTTATTTTTCTTTTTTTTAATCCACCCAAGGTTAATTTCAAATTGAAATTAAGCCTACTATATGTTTTTAATTGAATTGAAAATCTAACTGATCAACTCACATTCAGTTTTTTGTACTATTCAGAGTCATTGACTCTATGGGCATTGAAATTAAATCATGATTAAAATAAATACTTCAATAATTAAAATGCAAGTTGATCATATTTGGTTAGAATAATTATATATTTACAAGACGATAAATGCATTTAAAATATCTATATGCTATTTTAATTATGAGTGGGCTTTGAAAGACAAATAAAATTAAAAATACCAACAGGCCCGTTAAATATTAAATAAGATAAAACCCTGAATATCTGTTTTATATTTTTAGTATAATTTTGTCCGTAAAGACATGAAGGCAGAAAAAGGCCTTTCGAAATAGGCTTAGGAATAAAATATTTTTACAAAGAAGAATTACAATTATGGACATTAAAGTAGACCTAAATAATCCATTAACTTCTTTTGGAAGCAACAATCAGTTTAGCGACCTCTTTAATTTAGAAGAAATTCAACGATTGCAGGACCTGTTTGCTGATACAAATGGTGTAGCCTCCATTATTACTATGCCTGATGGCACCCCAATTACCAGGCCCAGCAAATTTACGCGTTTTTGTAATGACATTATTCGTGGAACAGATAAAGGGTGCTCAAACTGTTATAAATCAGATCAGGAAATTGGCCGCCATAATCCTGAGGGGCCAGTTATACAATTATGCCATAGTGGAGGATTATGGGACGCAGGTTCGGGCATAACAGTTGACGGTAAGCATATTGCCAACTGGTTAATTGGCCAGGTGAGAAATGGCGAACTCGATGAACATCAAATGAACTACCAGGCCCATGAAATTGGGGCAAATGGTGAAGCATTTATAGAAGCATATAAAGAAGTTCCGGTGATGTCGGTTGATCAATTTAAGAAAGTATCGAATCTGCTGTTTGAATTTGCCAACAACCTTTCAGAAAAAGCTTTCAACAATTTGCAATTAAAAGTGCAATTAGCGGAACAAAAGAAAACCATTCAATTGCTAAAGGCAAGTGAGGAGCGGTTCCAATCACTGTTTAAAAAGGCGCCGCTTGGATACCAGTCACTTGACTGTGATGGCAATTTTATTGAAGTAAATCAACTATGGTTAGATACACTGGGCTATGCCCGTGAGGAAGTAATTGGGAAATGGTTTGGCGACTTTCTTTCCCCCTCCTCTCAGGAAGACTTCCGCAAACGGTTCCTTATTTTCAAAGAGCAGGGAAAAACTCATCATGAATTTGAGATGGCCCATAAAAATGGCCATCAGCTATTTATTGCTTTCGAAGGCAGGATTAATTATGATTCGAATGGTAAATTTAAGCAAACGCATTGCATCATACGGGATATTACAGAACAGAAGAAGTTGGAACTCGAACACCATGTGATCTATGAGATTACACAAGGCATTACAACGACAGATAATATGAATGAATTGCTTAAATTGATTCATCAATCACTGGGGAAAGTGCTTTATGTAGAAAATATTTATGTTTGTCTTTATGATCAAAATACCGAAATTTTTAGTTATCCCTATTTTGTAGATAAATTCGATTCAACACCTAACCCTGTATCAAGGCAAAAAAGTGTCACTCAATATGTATTCCGTTCGGGCCTTCCGTTGCTTATGTCGACTAAGATATTCCAGCAGCTTAAAGCAGAAAACGAAGTGGAGTTATTTGGCTCGCCTGCACCCTCATGGATTGGTGTACCATTACTGACACCCGCCAGAACAATAGGCGTTTTAGCCCTTCAACACTATGAGAAGGCGAATATTTATTCTGAACGCGATGTTCAGTTTTTAGAATCTGTTGGAAGCCAAATAGCTATTGCCATTGATCGCAAACAGGTAGAGGAAGATTTACGAAATGAACGGTTATTGTTACGAACAGTCATTGATAATATTCCCGATTCAATTTATTGCAAGGACTTGGCAGGTCAAAAGACCCTGGCCAACCTTACCGAATTAAAATATTTGAGAGTAACGACTTTTGCTGAAATTTTAGGCAAATCAGACTTCGACCTATATCCAAAAGAACTTGCCGAAGGGTTCTTTGCCGATGACCAAGTGGTGTTGCAAACAGGACAGCCAGTAATTAACAGGGAAGAATTCGTAATTGATAAAAGTGGCCAAAAAGTATGGTTGCTTACTTCAAAACTTCCTTTAAAAGATGAAAAAGGAAATCTCGTGGGCCTTTTAGGCGTTGGCCGCAATATAACCAGGCGCAGGCAAGCCGAAGAAGGCCTTCGTGAAAGTGAAATTAAATTGAAAGTAATCCTTCAATCTACTGCCGATGGTATTTTGGCAATTGATGGCAATGATAAGGTGATCAAAACAAATAAGCGCTTTGCTAAATTTTGGCAAATGCCAAAAGCCTTAATTGATGCAGGAGATTATCATGCTTTATTAAGCTTTGCTCTTGAACAATTGACTGATCCAGATCAGCTTTTTTCCAAAGTGCAGAAACTTCGCAATTCGACTGATGTAGATTTGGATCATCTTCAATTCAAAGATGGCCGTACTTTAGAAATATATTCAACACCTCTTATCTTGCCAAATTCACCAATCGGGCGTGTTTGGTCCTTCCGTGACATTACTGTAGCCAGGCGTGCCGAAGAGGAAATTAACAAACACAACCAAGAACTTTCAAATTCAAATGCTGAAAAAGATAAATTCTTTTCCATCATTGCCCATGACCTGCGTAACCCTCTGGGCAGCTTCATGAGCCTTACAAAAATTATGGCTGAAGATTTGCCGAGCCTGACGATGGCTGAGGTTCAGGAAATTGCAACGAACATGAGCAAATCGGCTACCAATCTTTACCGTTTGTTAGAAAATCTGCTGCAATGGTCGCAAATACAAAAAGGGACCATCCCATTTAAAAAGGTAGCCGTTCAATTGAGTTTGTTAATTAATGAAAGCATCGATACAATTCAGGAATCTGCAAAAAGCAAGGGAATTGAAATTACTACTGATATACCTGCTGATTTAGTAGTATTTGCAGATACGGACATGCTTCAAACCGTCATCCGGAACCTGGTTTCAAATGCTGTTAAATTTACAGCTAAAGGTGGTAAAGTGAGCCTTTCGGCTAAAGTAGATGCTATTGAAAATGTTGAAATATCTATTCAGGACAATGGCATTGGCATGAGCCTGGCTATGGTTGAAAATTTATTCCGGCTCGATATTAAAACCAACAGGCCAGGCACGGAAGGTGAACCTAGTTCAGGACTTGGTTTACTTCTATGCAAAGAATTTATTGAAAAACATGGTGGTAACATTTGGATTGAAAGCGAAGAAGGCAAAGGTTCCGTGTTTCATTTTACGTTGATCACGAATAACAATGAATTGTAATTTTAGGATGCAAATTTATTCAATTTACTTAATTATGGCTTGTAGCATATTTTACTTTTTTCTTTTTGAGTCAAAACAGCATTCAACAAATCAATTGCATACTATCGTTTGTTTCTTATAAGTTCATAAAATATTGGCCTCAAGCTATCTATCAATCACTTATCTTTAGAGATGGAAAGTAAGCCAATCGTTCCGATGCAATTAATTCCCAAGTTTTCAGCTAAACTTCTTGCTTTTTTATCATCAATCAACAAAAAATCAGCCTGTAACTCATTATACAGTATCACTGATTGCGATTCTCCATAATCCATTTCAAAAGTCAAATCATTGAACCCATTAATCTGTTCTACTTTATCTTTGAAATAATGACAAATCCTATGATGAAATGGTTTTGAGTCATGACTTGAGATTTTATCCCAAACCGCCTGAGGAATCTTTATAGCATCAAACAAAGAGTTTAATAAATCAAGTCTATCAATCAGGGCAAGTGAGAAAATAGGCTCTGAATCAGCGATTACAAGTCAATTTTTCATTCTATTTTAACTTTTGCCCATCATTCATTACATCCTCTATGGTCAAATTTGAAATAGGAACTTCATTCTCAGATAGCATTGTCTCAAAGTCTAATTGCGATAATCCTGCAATTTGAGAAGCCTTCCCTATTGTTAATTTTTGAAGCCGATATAATCGAATCGCTAGGAGTCTGTCGGACTTCCATTTTTCAAGATTTTAGGTATTTCCCATTTTGACCCAAATCTAAGATGGTTAATTTCATTTTCTGTTATTAGGTGCGTCTGATTTGAGGGTAATATTCAAATTTAGTCTATTTTGGTAGCCCAAAAAGCATATTATGTTTATTTTATGCCATTTGCATCTTGAAAAACCGTTTTAGGTTATAGGCAGAACAGACCAATGACCATTCTGCGTCTGTTTTAGCTTCCCCTCTTAACGAAAATCGTCTGAAACCCAATATTTCTTTGATGATCCCAAAAACCGGTTCGACGGTTTGTTTCCTTTTCTTGTATATTTCTTTCCCTACTTTGCTTTTCAATTTCTGCACCATCTTTTCAACCGGGGTTATGCTTTGTGTGGGTTCTAGTTCTTGTGTTAAATGATTGTTTAAAAAGCTGTTGTGTTTTTCTCTTGAGGTGGATATTATAGGTGCTATATTTTTCTGTTCGCAATCTACAATGTTGGTCTCGCTAAAGTAGCCTGTATCTGCAACGGCAGTGGATATTTCACCTGACAATCCTTCAGGTACAGATTCAATAGCCGGAATAAATTCCTGCTTATCATTGGCGTGTGAGTTGCTGTAAGCTCCAACTATAACCATATCATCGTTTACCACAGCTTGTCCGTTATAGCATTGGTCAAAACCCCTGGACGTTTTCATTATCCTGGATTCAGGATCGGTAAAATTATATTGGTCTTTATCGTTTGGCTGGTTTGTTGGGGCTTTGGGTTCTTTGCCTCTGGGGTTCTTCCCAGTCATTTCTTTTTTCTGCTTACGTTGTTCCATTTTGGCATCATATTCCTCTTTCTCTTTCTGGTAACGCTCTGATGCCCTCTGTTCAACAACCTTTTTTGCTTCCTGTATTTTAGCCAAACGGTCTTTTCTTAGCTTCAATTCTTCCGGAATATCCAAGTCCGATTCTTTTTCGCTCTCGTCTTTGGCAGCGGCCAAGTCTAATAATTTCCCGATTTCTTCTTCAAGCTGTTTCTCTAATTTTTGTATATACTCGTAGCTCATAGCTTTATGGCGCGAAGCATTGGCTTGAACCTTTGTTCCATCTATGTAAATATTGCCAAGTTTAACAAGCCCAAGTTCTTTGCCTATTAATAAAATCTCTTTAAACCAACCCTTTATCTGTCCAAGGAAACGTTTGCGGAACTCAGAGATGGTATCATGATCCGGGTGGTGATTGCCGGTAACAAAACGGAAAGCGACAGAATCGTAAGTGGAACTCTCGATTTTACGAGAACTGAATACTCCGGTAGAATATCCATAAAACAGTAAGCATAAAAGCATCCGTGGATCATATGCGGTAGATCCAACACCTTGGTATTGGTTGTATATCCACCTCATATCAAGCTTATCAACCACATCAACCACAAATCGTGCAAGATGGCGCTCTGGTAACCAATCACACAGATCATAGGGCATTAGCATTCGTTGTTCCCTGTCTGCTCCTATAAATTTTTTCATGCACGCAAGATAATAATTATCCCATAAATTACAAAGGGATTATCACTAAATAAACTGATCAATTTAATTTATAATTATCTGGTTATTAGAATATAGCAAAGACAAATGAAGTAAGTTATCCTGTAACGATTAGAAAGTCCGACAGACTCCTAGAGTGAATTACACGATCGATAAGTGCCGAAGAATTAATAGTACCTTAAATTTTTATATCTTTGATATAAATTACAGACCGTTATGGACTCAGAAATAAATATCGAATACAATCAAATACT
>Ga0123337_10001017_pt1 | contig 39515 bp, 32 predicted proteins | sample frozenSSSSmetaG_FD_89792 | JGI IMG/M metagenome (GOLD analysis project Ga0123337, IMG submission 89792) | Glacier valley bacterial and archeal communities from Borup Fiord, Nunavut, Canada, to study Microbial Dark Matter (Phase II) -... | ecosystem: Environmental > Aquatic > Freshwater > Ice >... | reverse complement strand
GCTGTGGTGGGTAGCAATGGGGGCGGCCTTGCGGATGCGCCGCTCTCGCTCACTCTGGACCAGGATGCGATAGCTCTGGCCGCCTACATCTACACGATAGAAGCTCTGGCCGTCCTCGCCCACCTCTGGCACAGCGTACAGTTCGTAGCTGCGCCCACGCAGGAGCAGGGAGAAGCGACCACCACCCAGTGGCACCAGGTCGGCAGCAGCCCCGCCAACCTCGGCCACCGCCCCGTTCTCATCTACCTCAAGCTCGATTTCGTCGTTGCTGCCTTCGGACTGGGCGTAATAACGCATCGTTCGTCACCTCACCTGTTGCGTCGATTATAACACACCAGCAGTTTGCTGCACAAAAGAGGGCTTGCTGCGAGCAGCCAGTTGCCGCCCAGCCCGCTTTGCTGCTATAATAACCCGCGATTGAGCCAGTAGGCTAGAGGTTGCCCCTGAGCAGATGGGGCTGGGCCGCTAGAGAAAGCGCAGGTGTGGGCTAATGGCAGCAGAGCAGTTGACAGTGGCGGCGATCCAGATGGACATCGTGTTGGGTGAGCCGCGCAAGAATATGATTCGCGCCGAGGCTGCCATTGCCGACGCTGCCACCCAGGGGGCGCAGGCGGTGATTTTGCCTGAGTTGTGGACGACAGGTTATGCCATGCGCGAGATCGCCCAGCTAGCCGAACCGCCGGGTGGGGCAGCGGTTGCCTGCCTGCAAAAGCTGGCTGTCCGTCACCACCTCTACATTGGCGGTGGCAGCATCGCCGAGGCGGATCGCGGTGGGGTCTACAATACCAGTTACACCATCGCCCCCGACGGCACCCTCCTCAGCCGCTATCGCAAGCGCAAGCTCTTTCCTCTGATGGACGAACACATCTTTATGCAGCCTGGTGCTGAAGAAGCCCTGGCGGCGACCGAGTACGGCACCTGGGGTAGCCTGATCTGCTTCGACCTGCGCTTCCCCGACCTGGCCCGTAGCCTTGTGCTACAGGGGGCCACCATCCTCTGGCTGCCCGCCGAGTGGCCCAACCCCCGCCTGGAACACTGGCGCATCCTTTTGCAGGCGCGGGCGATTGAGGATCAGTGCTTCGTCGTTGCCTGCAATCGGGTGGGCCGCGACGAAAATAACAGCTTCTTCGGTCACTCGCTGGTGATCGACCCCTGGGGGGTAATCCTGGCCGAGGGTGGTGAGGGCGAGGATATTGTGGCCGCCACCCTTGACCTCAGCGCGGTCGCTGCTGTGCGGAAGAAGATACCCTGCTTCGACCTGACGCAACCTGCCGCCGTCTAGTGCGTTACGCTAACGGCCCACAGCCTCAACTCATCATCCCCTAAGGAGCAGCATTTTGAAGAACCGTAATCTCCTGGCAGCCCTCCTGCTTGTCGTCAGCCTGGTCGTGCTACTGCCCGCCAGTAGCGAAGCGGGCAAGCCGATCTACAAGGACGCTGGCGAAGAAACCACCCTGGCAAAGGCGAAGGTGATCCCCGACTCGACTGGCGCAGGGGTAGCCTACAGCTACTACGCCGACCTGGGCGCGGGCAAGGTGGACATTTACCAGATTTACGCAAAGGCCGGTCAGCAGCCGAAGCTCAGCCTTGCTGCCCCCAGGTTCGACGATCTCAAGGGCTTTACCCCTTCGCTTGCTCTGGTTGGCCCCGGCATCTCTAGCACCGCCAGCCTGCCGATCAATGTGCCGCAGGGCATGGGGGTTGTTACCCTCGACTACACTGGCGACCCCAACGCACGTGGCACGGGCAGCGACCAGGCTAGCGGCAAGCCGATCTGGTTGGGCCAGAGCTACAATACTGCCTACCCGCAGGAGAACCCCTACTACCTGATCGTCTGGGACAAGCAGGGGCGCGCAGGTAAGTACATCCTCTCGCTGGGCGAAAATGAGGAGAATGGACTGTTCGACATCCTCAAGTTCCCCTACACCTGGGTCAAGCTGCAACTTTGGTTTGGCAACTGGCTGGCAGTCGGCATTGCCCTGCTGGTGGTCATTGTAGTGGTCACCCTCATTGCCGCTCTGCTGCGTCGCCGCAAGCCAGCCGCCCCCACTGCCTCGTAAGCCAGCACATGGCTGAGCCACAACCGCCAACAAACCAGCCAACAACCCCTTCGGCGCAAGCCCGCCTGCTGCCCCGCCACTGGTGGATAGCTGGTTTGTTGCTGGCTGGGCTGGTTGGGGGACTGGGCTGGTGGTATCTTCAGCCTCCTGCACCAGTTGCGCTACCCCAGGTGCGAGCGACAGCGGTAGCTAGCTCGGTGGCGGCTGGCTCGACGAGGCCAACGCAGGCTGTCCTTGCCAACCTGCCAACTGCCGCCGCGACGGTGGCTGCCTTTGAGGCCCAGTACCGCTACGCTAGCCGCCCCGACCGCGACCCAGAGCTTGCGGCTGGTGAGGCCGAAGATCAGCAGCTCAACCTGATCTACTATAATCAGCAGCTAGCTGGTCGCTGGGAGCAGGCCAGTGTTGCCTACCGGGCGATCCTCGACGGTGGTGGGTCACAGGGCGCGAAACGCGAGGCTCTCTGGCGGCTGGGCCAGTGCAATCTAGCGGGCCAGAGTTACGCCCGCGCTATCGCCCTCTACCAGCAGTTCCAAGATGTCTACCCCGCCGATGAGCGCAGCGCACGGCTAGACTACCTGATTGCCGATGCCTACAACTATCTGGCTGACTACCCCCACGCCGTTGAATACTACACCCGCTATCTGGATGGCAGTGGCCCGCTCTACAGCTTCACCCTCTTGCGGATCGCCGAGGCTAGCCTGGCTGCTGGCAACTTGCCCGCCGCTGCCGACCGCTATGCCCAGGCAGCAAGCCGCCCGCAGAGCAGCCTGGCTGAGCAGCAGGAAGCCCGCGAAGGGATGGCGCAGGTGGCAGAGCAGCGCCGCGACTACAGCAGCGCGGTTGCCACTTACCAGCAGTTGATCGGTGACACGAATGATAAGACATACCGCGCAGAGATGGAGTATCGACTGGCGAATGTGCAGAGCGCGGGCGGCGATCCGCTCAACGCAGCCCGGCACTACCTTGTGCTGCTAGCGGAACCAGACTTGCCAATGGCCTACAGTGCGCTGCAAAAGCTGCTGGCGATTCGGCCCGCCGCGCTAACTGATGGCACCTTGGACTACTATCGGGCGGGACGGGCGGCTTACGCGGGCGGAGCATGGCAGGCAGCGATCAACAACCTACGAGCCTACCTTGCGCCCGAAGTGGCAGGGCCGGAGCGAGCGAACGCCCTCCTCTACGCGGGCCTCAGCTATGAGCGGCTAGGCAATGACGAGCGGGCCGCTGCCAACTACCGCACCCTCCTGGCCGACCACCCCAGTGCGCCCCCTGTCAGTGCAGCCCACACCCGCCTGGGTCGCATTGCTGAAGCTAAGGGCGACTGCGATAGCGCGATCAACGATTACGCCGCCGCCGCTGGCGACTTGGCCGCCGCTGCTGGCTCGGAGGCTGCCTTCCACCTGGGTCTCTGCCAGTTCAAGCGGGGAGCTTACGGCCTGGCAGACAAAGCCTGGCAGCCCCTCACTGCTACGCTCGTGCCAACTGACACGCGAGCCGCTGCCCTCTACTGGCGCGGGCGGGCCGCCGAAGTGCTAGGGCAGGACGGCAGCATCTTCTACGCCCAGGCCGCCAGCCTACCCATCCCCTACTATGCCGCCCGCGCCACCGCCCAACTGGATCGGATTGCCCCAACGATGCAGCCGGTCTCTGGCGACCTTGCCCGCTTGCAAAGCAATCTCGCCAACGAGCAATCCTACCTGGCTACGACGGCCCAATGGCTAACCACAGTGCAGCCGACTGCCACCCTGCACGCTAGTGATCTGCCCGCCTATGCTGAGGACATGGGGGTGCAGAGGACAGTGCAACTGCTGCGCCTGGGCGAACGCATCTACGCCTACCGCGAGTTGACGCGCAGCACATTGGCCGGGCTGGTAGAGCGTAGGGACTATGCCACCCTGGCTTCTCTAGCCCTCTACGCCCGCTACCGCGACGAGCCTTACGTGGGGCTGATCGTAGCCAAGCGGCTGGCAGAGATTGCCCCTACCAATGCGCTACCCTTGCCCCTCCTGCTTGAGCGCACCCGCTACCCCACCCCCTTCGCCGCTGCGGTGCTGGCCGGGGCCAACGAAGCAGCGGTCGACCCTCTGCTGCTCTACGCCGTGATGTGGCAAGAGAGCCGCTTCAATCCATTGGCCCGCAGTGGGGCCGATGCACGGGGGCTGATGCAGGTCGTCCCCAGCACGGCAGCGGAGATCGCCCGCAATCTTGGCGATGGCGGCTTCAACAGCGGCGACCTCTACCGCCCACTGGTTGCGGCCCGCTATGGCGCACTCTATCTGGCCGACCGCTTGCGGGCTGAAGGGGGTAATGTGATCAGGGCTGCTGCGGGCTACAATGCGGGTGGCGGCAGCCTGGCCCAGTGGAGCAGCGGTCCAGCGGCGAACGACGTTGACCTCTTTGCCGAGAACATCAGTTATGCGGAGACGGCTGAGTATGTTAGGATCGTCTATGCCAACTACGTAGCTTATCGGCGTATCTACGCGCAAGGAGAGTGAGGTTGAACAAGCATGGAGCTGGCAAGCAGTCAGCACCAGACCCACGCCCGCAGGGTGGACACGGCAACCACTGGCAGGCAGTGGCAGGCGCAGCAGATCGCCGCGAGTTTGGCGAGCGCGCCCTGGCCGAGGTGCTGCTGGGTAGCGGAGACCCACTAGTGCGCGGCAATGTCGCTTTGTACACCACATCGCCCCGTCCACTGGCGGCTATCGGCCTGGTGCAGGGCGGCACCCTGCTCTCTGGCTACCCGGCAGCAGTGGGCGGCCACAGCTACTGCGTTAACCTGCACGAGGTGCAGGAGTGGCGCAATGGCTATGAGGCGGTGCTGATCGGCAGCCTCAATGGGGCGTTGGTCTCCTTCTTCGACACCCACTACGCGGTCAACAAGGATCGCTATACCGTTGGCGCAGAGTACGACTTCTACCTCAATGCTATCGCCTACATGGTAGATCGGCCTGAGGATGAGCCGTTCACCGATGCGGAAGGATTCGCCGCCGCACTGCCATTCTCCCTGCTCGATGCTGGCGGCGAGGCAGACGACTGGCAACTGCTCAGCTACCCACTGGCCGTAACCCCAGTCAGCTATTATGGGGCTGGCCTCTGGCAGATCGAAACCATCCTCTACAAACCAGCACTTGAGGTGGCGATCTACCTTTACGCCAACGACGAGATCATGGATCACCAGCCGATGGTGGGCGAGCCTATTGTCGCCAACCTCTGGCTGCAAGGCTACTTGAAGGAGTGAACGCGTGCCAATCTACGAATACCACTGCAATAGCTGTCAGCGCAGGGTGAGCATTCTCTACCGCACGTTCGAGGCGGCGGCGAGGGGTGGCAAGCCCTGTCCACGCTGTGGCAGCCCCGACCTTGCCCGCCTGCTCTCCCGCGTGCGGGTGCTGCGGGGCGGCTCGGCTCAGTCCACCTCTGGAGCGGACGATGAGATGGACAGCATGGGTGGGATGGAGGGGATGGGCGACCTTGATGGGATGATGGCTGGCATGGATGAGGGCGACCCACGCAGCATGGCCCGGCTTGCCCGCCGCCTGCAAGCAGAAAGTGGGGAGGAGCTTGAGCCAGAGATGGACACCGCCCTCAGTCGCATCGAGCGCGGTGAAGACCCAGAGCGGGTGATGGCCGACTTCGACCCCGGTGACTTCGGCGAAGCCAGCGAATCCAGCGAAGCCGAGGACTTCGGCTAGTTACTGGATCGAGAGGACAACAGGTGCATTGCTCCACAGCCGCTCCAGGCGGTAGTAAGCGCGTTCCTGGGGGCCGAAGATGTGAACGATCACGTCGCCGTAGTCGAGTAGCACCCAGCCGCTATCCTGCTTGCCCTCGTTGTGGCGAAGCCGCACCCCACGATTGCCCATCTGCTCATCCACCTCACGGTAGAGGGCGCGAATCTGACGCTCGCTGTTGCCAGTGGCGATGATGAAGTAGTCGGCGATCACCGACACGCTGCGGATGTCGAGCATGATCACGTCCTCGGCCTTCTTGTCGGAAAGGACGCGGGCGATCTCGCGCCCGACTGCCCCAGGATCAGCTAGCGGTTCGCGTTCGTCCTCTGCGCTTGACCCCTGCTCATCCTGCTCGTCCAGCTCTTCCGGCTCATCCTGCTCAAGTTCTTCCAGTTCTGTGTTCTCGTTGTTATTCAACCTATCCTCACTTTATCTGCAAAACGAATTCAGCTAATTATACCCGCCCTGCCAGGCGGATGCAATGTTATAGGCTGCCAGTTAGTTGTTCAGGGCTATGGTGGGTAGCTTGGCAGCTTGTAGCCGCAGCGGTGAGCGGCCACCAGCACAAGCTGCGACTTTGGACGGTTGCAGCCCCGCCCACGATTGTGTATACTTGCAGCAAGATGTAAAGGCGACGACGGAGAGAGTAAGCGACGCAGACCTGCGACAGAGAGGGCGGCCCCGACTGAGAGCCACCCGCAGCGCACGCCGCCGAAGTTCACTCCTGAGCCGGATGGTGAACTCTACCCCTCTGCCCCCCATTTGGTGGCTGGCGGGGGTAAGTAGAAGCTAGTCGTCCCCGGCCAGCCCCCCGTTACTGGGCCAATGAAGGGTCGCGCTGTTGCGTGGCCGAAGCATGGGTGGTACCACGATGCCCCTCGTCCCTGCACATTGGACGAGGGGCGTTTCTATTTTCCAGCTTTGCAGCGTGGTGGGAGCAGAACACCCGCTCTGACACGTGGTGCTTCGACCTTGAGGAGAGTGCGATGAACGAAGAACTGACTATCTTGCAAGATACCGCCCTGACCGCCCTCGCCAGCGCAACTGATCCTGGCGCGTTGGCTGCCTGGAAGGGGCAATACCTGGGCGACAAAGGTGCCGTGCGCGGCCTGTTCGGCAACATCCGCAACGTGCCAGCCGAGCAGAAGGGCGCGCATGGGCAAGCGATCAACCTGCTGAAGACGACATTGGAGGCCGCCTTCAGCGCACGCGAACAGGCGGTCAAGCTGGCCGCCCGCAATGCTGCCCTGGCCGACGAGACGGTGGATGTCAGCCTGCCCGGTCGCTTGCCCAGCCTCAGCTACTCCCACATCATAAGCCAGACGATCCGCGAAGTAACCGAGGCTTTTGTGCAGATGGGCTTCCAGATTTATGAGGGGCCACAGGTGGAGTGGGATTTGTACAACTTCGAGAAGCTGAATATTCCACCCGAACACCCGGCCCGCAGTATGCAGGATACTTTCTACATCACCGAGAAGATGTTGCTCCGCACCCACACCTCGCCTAATCAGATTCGGGTGATGGAGCAGAACGCGCCACCGATTCGGGTGGTCGTTCCTGGTCGGGTCTACCGAGCCGAGCGCACCGACGCTACCCACGAGTTCTACATCTACCAGATGGAGGCTCTAGTGGTTGGTGAACACGTAACTATGGCCGACCTGAAGGGAACGCTGGCCGCCTTTGCCCGCCTGGTCTTTGCCCCAGACGCTGAGGTGAAGTTCGTCTGCAACTACTTCAGCTACGTAGAGCCTGGCGCGCAGGTGGTAGTTAACTATACTACCCCCAGCGGCAAGAAGACTGGCTGGCTGGAACTACTGGGCGGCGGCATGGTTCATCCTGATGTGCTACGCAATGGTGGCATTGACCCCGACAAGTACACTGGCTTCGCCTTCGGCATGGGCATCGAGCGGGTCGCTATGCTCAAGTACGACCTGGAAGACATCCGCCACATCTACGCCAATGACCTCCGCTTCCTGGAGCAGTTCGGTTGATTGCTAAAACCAGCGGACTGGCACAACGGCTAGAATGGCGGCGGTGCGTAGTTGGGCGGCACCCTTCCAGCATTGATTTGTAAGGAGAAACGAACGTGGCAACACGCATCCCCCTGAGTTGGCTGCGCGATTATGTAGACATCAAGGTGTCGCCCGCAGAGTTGGCCGAGCGGCTGTTCCAGGCTGGCCTGGAGGTCGAGGAAATCCACCGCATCCCGGCAGAGTTGGACTGGGCCAAAGTATACGTTGGTCAGGCCGTCCTCGTCGCGCTGCACCCTGACGCTGACCGCCTGCGCCTGGTGACGGTCGAGTACGGGGCGGCAGAGCCGATCACCGTGGTCACCGGTGCGCCAAATATTGTGCAGGGGGCGAAGGTGATCCTGGCCCTCGCTGGCTCGCGCCTCTACAACGGCCACTCGGACAAGCACGAGATCACCACCCTCAAGCCCACCAAGATGCGCGGCATCGAGTCGGCAGGCATGGTCTGCTCTGGGCTAGAGCTAGGCCTCAGCGACGAACATGAAGGCATCGTGATCCTGCCCGACGACGCTCCAGTGGGCAAGCCGCTGCTTGAGTACCTGGGCGATCATGTGCTGGAACTGGAACTGACCCCCAATCTGGGTCGTGCGCTCAGCGTGATCGGCACCGCCCGCGAAGTGGCCGCCCTGACCTGGGCCGAGGGGGCGCGGGTCTGCTATCCTGCCGACAATATGACCGCTACAGGTGCGCCCCTGACTGAGCTAACAGTGACGGTGGAGGATGCAGAGCTATGCCCGCGCTACTCTGGCCTGCTGGTGCGTGGGGTCAAGCTGGGGCCATCGCCCAGTTGGATGCAGCAACGCCTCAGCCTGGCCGGGATGCGCCCGGTCAACAACATCGTGGACATCACCAACTATGTGATGCTGGAATGGGGGCAGCCGCTGCACGCCTTCGACGTACACAAGGTGGCGGGCGGCAAGATCGTAGTACGCTGCGCCAAACCAGGCGAGACGCTGCGGGGCATCAACCACAACCAGTACCAGCTTGACGAAAAGATGTTGCTGATCTGCGACGCGGAGCAGCCGATTGCGGTTGCGGGCGTGATGGGTGGCCTCAACACCGAGGTGGGCGACGAAGGGACGGCAGACATCTTCATCGAGTCGGCTCACTTCGCTCCCCTCAGCGTGCGGCGCACAGCCCGGCTGCTAGGTCTACACACCGATGCTAGCCACCGCTTCGAGCGCACTGTTGACCCCGCTGGTACGCTGCGGGCGGCGCGACGGGCAGCAGCGTTGATGCACGAGCTGGCGGGTGGCGAGATAGCGGAGGGCGCAGTGGATGTGTACTCCCAGCCGTTGCCGCTCAAGCAGCTACGCTTGACTGTGCGCCAAACGGAGCGCATCCTCGGCCTGCGCCTGGAGATGGCTGTGATGAGCGAATTGCTCCAACGGCTAGAGTTCGAGGTGGCAGCCGCAGAGGACGGCGCGAGCCTGCTGGTCACCGTTCCCAGCTACCGCAACGACGTGAAGATCGAGGAGGACTTGATCGAGGAAGTAGCGAGGATGTATGGCTACGACAACCTGCCGATGACCCTGCTGGCCGAACCGTTGCCGAAGGAGCGGCGCAATACGGCCTGGGAGTTCGACCTGCGCCTGCGCGAGATCATGGTTGGTCTCGGCCTCAGCGAAGCGGTCAACTACTCGCTGATCAGCGGCAAGCTGCACGAGCAGTTGTGGTTGGCACCCGCTACAGCGAGGGCGACTGGCTGGCAGCCCTATGAGCGCAGCCGCGAACCACTGAAGGTGATCAACCCTCTCAGCAGCGAACGCGAGTACCTGCGGATGAGCCTGCTACCAGGGCTGTTGGAGACGCTCCGCAAGAACTTGAGCAACAGGGAGGCGGTGGCGATCTTCGAGCTAGCCCATGTCTTCTACAGCAATGGTACGGACCAGCTACCGGACGAGCCGCTGCGCCTGAGCGGGCTAATCAGCGGCCCCCGCCAACCGCGCAGCTACTACCACCCGAACGGCGCAACGGCAATGGACTTCTTCGACGCGAAAGGCGTGGTTGAGGGGCTGCTGCACCACCTGCACCTGCCCGACCTGAGCTACGCCCCGCTAGCGGACGCTAGTGGCCTCCTGCACCCTGGGCGCAGTGCAGCGGTCAGCGTGGGCGGCCAGCAGGTGGGCGTAGTCGCCGAGTTGCACCCCGACGCAGCGGAAGTGTGGGGCTTGCCCACCCCGCCAGCACGGGTGGTGCTGTTCGACCTGGACGCAACAGCCCTGTTCGCGGCGGTCGGTAGCGATGTTGCTCGCTACCAGCCAGTATCGCGCTACCCGACGGTGCAGCAAGACCTAGCCCTGGTGGTGGATGAGAGCGTGGCGGCGGGCCGGGTGCAGCAGTTGATCGCTCAGACTGGCGGCAATCTGGTCAAGGCAGTGACGCTGTTCGACATCTACAGCGGGCCACAAGTGCCCGCTGGCAAAAAGAGCCTCGCCTACAGCCTCAGCTTCCAGGCTCTGGATCGGCAGCTAACTGATGATGAAGTGATCAAGGTACGCCAGCGCATTGTGGCGCGGTTGGGCAAGGAAGTGGGGGCGACGCTTCGTGGCTAGCCCCTTCTACAGCGATGCAGATTGCCCCTTCGACGACAGAGCGAGTATGGAGGAGGTGTTGTTGGAGGATGGCGAGCGGTTCTACATCATCGCCGCCCGCTTTGCCCTCTTCCCCGGCCACCTGCTGATCAACAGCCGTGTCCACCGCTTGACCATTGGCGACCTGCCGCAGGAGGATATGGCCGAGTTGGAGCGGCTACATCTATTGGCCCGCCGCTTCTTGCTTGACCAGTACGGCAAGGCAACCTTCTGGGAGAACGGCGTGGTACATAAGCACGTGCCGCATATGCACCTGCACGGCTGGCCGGTGGCTATGGAGTTGCCGCCTGCCGAGTTGCTGGCCGATAGCACGCAGTTGGCGGGGGTAGCAGACATCTCCGCCTGGTATGCGGCCAACGGCTTCTACCACTACCTGCAAGGCGACCTGGGTAGCTACATCTTCAAGCCCAGCCACGCGCTCTTTCGCTTTATCGGCCCCTGGCTCACCCGGCAGAGCGGCAATCCGCCTGGGGTCGGCGGCGGCATTGTTCGCAGTGGCACGCCGGAGACTACCACCGCCCTGGTCGCGCAGTGGCGAAGCTGGCGGCGGGCAGCGGAGACCCCCATCTTGCTGCCCCCAGAAGGGGGCGGGGACAGGCGGGATAGCAGCGGCCTAGGGGAAGCTTAGAGCGGCATATTGCCGTGCTTCTTGGGGGGGTTGCTGTCGCGCTTGTCCTTGAGGCTTTCCAGGGCGCGGATCAGCTTGGGGCGGGTCTGTTGTGGCTCGATGATCGCGTCTATGTAGCCACGGGCTGCCGCGATGTATGGGTTGGCGACCCGCTCGGCGTACTCGGCTACTAGCTCCTTGCGCTTTGCGTCGGGGTCGTCAGCCTTCTCCAACATCTCCTTGTAGATGATGTTTACCGCGCCGTCGATACCCATCACCGCGATCTCGGCGGAGGGCCAGGCATAGTTGATGTCACCGCGCACGTGCTTGCTGCTCATCACGTCGTATGCGCCGCCGTAAGCCTTGCGCGTGATCACCGTAATCTTTGGTACGGTCGCCTCGCAGTAGGCGTAGAGCAGCTTTGCGCCATGACGGATGATGCCGCCATGCTCCTGTCCTACACCGGGGAGGAAGCCTGGTACATCCACGAAGGTGATCAGGGGGATGTTGAAGCAGTCGCAGAAGCGCACGAAGCGGGCCGCCTTGTCCGCCGAGTTGATGTCCAGCACGCCCGCCAGCACAGAGGGCTGCTGGGCTACAATGCCGACGCTGCGCCCACCGAGGCGCGCAAAGCCACAGAGGATGTTCTGCGCCCAATGCTCGTGTACCTCAAGGAAGTCGCCGCGATCTACGACTTTGTGGATCACATCCTTCATGTCGTAAGCCTTGTTCGGGGCGGCGGGAACGATGCCGTTGAGGTCGTGATCCTCGCGGTCGAGTGGGTCGTCGGTCGGGGTGTAGGGTGGGTCGTCCATGTTGTTCGAGGGCATAAAGCTGAGCAGGCGGCGCAGGGCAAGCAGGCACTGCTCCTCGCTGTCGTAGGCGAAGTGGGCGACCCCGCTGGTGCTGTTGTGGATAGCAGCCCCGCCCAAATCCTCGAACGACACATCCTCCTGCGTCACCGTCTTGACCACGTTCGGGCCAGTGACGAACATATAGCTGGTATCGCGCACCATCAGGATGAAGTCGGTGATCGCGGGCGAGTAGACGGCACCGCCCGCGCAGGGGCCGAGGATCGCCGAAATCTGGGGGATCACCCCACTAGCCAGGGTGTTCCGCAGGAAGATGTCGGCATAACCGCCGAGGCTAACTACCCCCTCCTGGATGCGCGCCCCGCCGCTGTCGTTGAGGCCGATCATAGGTGCGCCGTTCTTAACCGCAAGCTCCATGATCCTGACGATCTTCTGTGCGTGGGCCTCGCCTAGCGAACCACCATAGATGGTAAAGTCCTGCGAGTAGACGTAGACCAGCCTGCCGTCGATGCGCCCGTAGCCAGTCACTACCCCGTCACCGAGGAACTGCACGCTGCTGTCCTCACCACCCTGCACGAACATCCCAATCTCCTCAAACGAGCCGTCGTCGAGTAGGATTTCGAGCCGTTCACGAGCCGTCAGCTTGCCACGGGCGTGCTGCTGGTCGATCCGCTTCTGGCCGCCGCCGAGTCGAGCCTGGGCCTGCATATCGCGCAGTTTGGCGATGCGTGGGTCATTGTGTTGTTCCATATTTGCTCCGAGTGGGAAAGTAGTGGTCGCCGAAGGCCATTGTAACACAGTCTGGGGCTAGCCTCATCCACCTGTCTCTAGGGCGCGATCCACCTGGATGAAGGTGGCCGACCCCTTCGCCAGCAGCCTGCCACCCTGGTCGTGGATTGTTGCTTCGCCATAGATCGTGCGGCGTGTCTTGTGCGTCACCCAGCCGTGTGCCGTTACCGTTTCGCCCAGTGGCAAGGCGCGCAGGTAGTTGAGCTTCAGTTCAAGAGTCATCACGTTGGCCCCACCGACTTCTGACCCCGCTACCGCCATGCCAATTGCGCTGTCGATCAGCGAGGCAGCAACCCCGCCATGTGCTACGCCGTGGAACTGGCCCAGCTTCGGCTCAACTGTGCATCTGAGGTGGCTACCCTTCGCATCCACTTGCTCAACCACAATGCCTAGTGTCTTATAGTACGGCTGCTGGTTGCCAGTTTCGGTCAGCGTCAGCCAGAACTGCTCCAACTGCTCCTGCTCGTCCATAACTGCTAACCCTCCTTGCGCTGCACATCATACATCCGCCTGCGAACCGCCAGCCTGCTACGCACACTGTCCAGAGCTACTGCAAAGCCTTCTCGTACGTAGAGGCAAGAGGATGCTTGCCCTGTCGACCTCAGCGCGCCGCCCAAAATAGAATAATTGCACTGGGTGATTCGCTGATTAGCTGGCGCACCAACAAACCAGCGGCAGTAGGGTTAGCGGCTCGTCAGCAGACCGCTGCGCTGCTGTACTTTGACCGCCCGAACACCCAGGTGCTACTCTCCATCCTCCACATCCACCAGTTTGCGGCGGACGGCATAGAGGGCGGCTTTGGTGCGGTCAGAGAGGTGGAGCTTCTGCAAGATATTGCTGACGTGCGTCTTGACCGTCTTCTCGCTGAGGACGAGTTCATCGGCAATCTCGCGGTTACTGAGCGCACGGGCGATCAGGCGCAGCACTTCGATCTCGCGTTCGGTCAGGCTCGGCTCGACATTTGCGCCCGCCTTTGCTGCTGCGCCAGTGGCGGCAGGGCGCGCCTGGGTGGGGCCAAGCTCCTGCATGATCTTGCGGGCAATGTCGGGGTGCAGCGAAGGTTCGCCGCGATAGACCTTCTCGATACTGTTGACCAGCGCGTTGGGGCTGATGTCCTTCATCAGGTAGCCAGCCGCCCCCGCCTTGATGCTGGCGAAGACCTTCTCATCTTCGCTGAAGCTGGTGAGGACGATCACCTGGGTGCCAGGCAGGCCCGCCCGTATCTCGCGGGTTGCCTGCACGCCGTCCACCTGGGGCATAACCAAATCCATCAGCACGACATTCGGGCGTAGGACGAACGCTTTGTCTACCGCATCGGCCCCGTTGACTGCTTCGCCCACCACCTCGATGTTCGGCTGAAGCTCTAGGAAGCTCCGCAGACCTTGCCGCACCACGGCGTGGTCATCCACAATCATCACCCGTATTTTGCCGCCTTTGCTATTGCTCGTTGCCACTTACCCCTCCTGGTCGCGCCCAGGTTTCGGCTGGCGCGTTGTTGTTGCCTGCTGGCACGGCTTCGTTGCTCGGACGGATTAGCTGCTGCTCCATGCCAGGGGTTGCGCCCTCCGAAGCCGCCGCCTCGTTGCGAATCACGGGCAGCCAGACCCGAAAGACACTACCCTCCCCCATCCTGCTGTAGGCTGCTACCCCACCGCCGTGCGCCACTGCCAAGCTGCGGACGATGGGCAGGCCCAGGCCAGTCCCCCCAGCACTGCGGCTGCGCCCCTTATCTACACGGTAGAAGCGTTCCCAGATGTGCGGCAGATCGGCTTCGCTGATCCCGATCCCGCTATCGGCCACGTCGATCACCGCCCACTGCTCGTCGCGATAGAGGCTGAGGGTGATCTGCCCCCCCTCTGGCGTGTACTTGACTGCGTTGCTGACCAGATTGAGCAGCAGTTGACGTAGTTGGTCAGCGTCGCCAATCACGCTGGCGGTGTCCTCATGGCCGAGGGTGACGCGCAGATCGTTGCCTGCCATTACCTTCGCCTGCTTGTAAGCATCTAGCAGCAACGTGTCCAATTCTACCACACGGCGCAAGCGGTCGGTATCCTGTCGCTGGCGAGGGGTAGGCGCGTCCAGTTGGGCTAGTAGCAAGAGATCATCTACGATGCGGCTCATGCGGATCGCCTCGCTCTCGATAGAGCGCAGCGCGTCCTCCCGCTCTGGGCCGTTGGGCAGGCGGTGTAGCAGGGCGGCATTGCCCCGGATCACGGTCAGGGGGGTACGCAACTCGTGCGAGGAGTCGGCCACGAAGCGTTGTTGGAAGGTGAAGGCGAGTTGTAGACGATCCAGCATTCGGTTGAAGGTGTCGGCTAGCTGGCCCACCTCGTCTTGGGTGCGCTGGCCCGGCACGCGTTGGCTGAGGTCTTGCGAAACCTCAATCTTCTGGATTGTAGTGGTTACTCTAGCGATAGGGGCGAGGACGCGGCGGGTGAGCAGAAAGAGGATGGCTAGCGAAGTAACCAGGCTGCCGAAGCCGACCAGCACCATGATCAGGGCCAACTGCGTCTCTCCATTCTGCACCTCGGCCAGCGACTGCGCGACAACGGTTACACCAACGATGCGCCCCTCGTAGTGGAAGGGAGTTGCCAGCACCCGCACTGGCGCGCCGCTCTTTGGCACGTCGTAGAGGTTGGGGCTGCCGCTGAGAGCCTGGTTGACTACCGTCTCATTGACCAGTTGCTTACGCATCGTCTGGTTTTCGAGGTCGATGAAGGATTGCCCCTGCTTGTCTAGTACATCAATGAAGATAGAGGGGGCTGCAAAGGTGTCGAGCAGTGGTATCTTGATCGTCCGCTCGCCAGTAAATTGGTTGATGACGGTCACGGCACTGGCTTCCAGCGAACGGGCGGTGTTCTGCAAGCTGGTGTCGAGGCTGTCGTGTAGGTTGCGGCTAAAGATGCCGTAGACGATCAAGCCAAAGAGGATGATGGTGACGGCGAAGAAACTGCCGTAGAAGGTGATCAAGCGAGTGCGGATAGACATGGCTACGGCTCCATCTCCTCACCGACGGACGGGTGCGCGATCTCGTCGTGCAGCGTGGCAGCGCGGATGGCAACGGATGCTGCCTCGGCGGGGCGGCCCTGCGCGTCAAGGAAGGCGGCATAGCAGTCGAGGCTAGTAGCAAGCTCGGCCTTGAAGCCACTCCCTTCCAGCAGTTCTATGCTACGTAGGAAGCTAGCCTCCGCCTCCTCTGTACGCTGCAAGGCGGCTAGCACCAGGGCGTAGGCCCGGCTGGTGGTCGCCTGCGAGTAGGGGTCGTCGTCCAGCACAACATCGCGGGCGATCTCGGCTTGGGCCAGCGCAGCATCCAGTTCACCCTGCCCCAGGTGCGCCTCGGCCAGGCCGCGCCGAATCTCTGGCAAGAGATTGCGTTCGCCCATAGCCGTGCTGATCGCCAACGCCTGCTGGTAGTGGGCTACTGCGGCTTCGTAGCGGCCCAGGGCAGTGAGGGCCAGGCCAAGCGCATGGTGCGCGTTCACCTCGGCCAGCTTGTAGCTCATCATAGTTGCTAGCTCTAGGGCTTGGCCCGCTGCCTCTATCGCCTCGCTGAACCAGCCCAGATAGTAGCGGGTAAAGCCCAGATTGACCAGCGTGTTGGCCTGCTGCCGCCTGTCGCCCAGGTCTTCGAGCAGTAGCAGCAGGGTGCTGGCTAGCCGCTCTGCCTTGTAGAAGTCTGGCCTGGTGTAGTTATAGACGAATATTTGCGAGTTCAGGGCGCGAGCCTGGGTTGCTTTATCGTCGATCAGGCGAGCAATCGCCAACGCTCCATGCACCATCTGCTCCGATTGCTCTGGCGCACCGAGGGTGCCACCGCTGGAAGCGTAGATGTCGGCCAGAGCAAGGAGGATGCGCGCTTCGTTCTTCTTGTCGTCCAACTGCCTGAACAGGTCGAGAGCCTGCTGGTGGAAGTAGGCAGCGGTCTGCATATCCCCTCTACTATGAGCTACCTGACCAAGCACCCAGCACGACTGTGCTTGTATGTCGAGGGCTGACAGCAAGACAGAGAGATAGTACATCTTCCTGATTTGTTCAGCAGCCGAGTCAAGATTGCCCATCTGCATATCAGCATTGGCCCGCATCCAAATCATGTCGAGGTGTAGCCTTGTCTCTACAAGGTTTGGTGGCAGTAGTGCCAAAGCCCGGTGGCAGTGGGACTGTACCACCTGATAATCTTGCAGAGCAATCGCGTTCTCTGCGACCAGCTTGAGGTAGATGACCGCCTTCTCCGCCAGCCGTTGCTGCTCCTCGCCCGCAACCAGCACGTTGGAGCCTGCCAGCGTAGCAGCCTGCTCGTAGTGGTAAGCGATGCGCTCGGCCAGTTCGTTGCGGCGGTCGCCAGCTGCTCGTTCCAGCCAGGCCGCCGCGTACGCGTGCTTCTGGCTGCGGCTGGCGCGGGGTAGCATCTCATAAGCAACATCGTGGGTGAGGGCGTGACGAAAGTTGAACTCATCCTCGCCTACAAAGTCGGACTGGCTGGCTGGCTGCACCAGGTTTTTCTCGGCCAGGCTGTGCAGATGGCCGTTTAGCTGGCTAGCGGTCAATCGACCCTCAAGCATGGTGCTGACCGCCCCTGACCAGAAGGTGCTACCCATCACCGCTGCATTTTGCAGGATGCGCTTCTGCTCGGCAGGCATCAGGTGGTCTATGCGGGCAGTGAGCAATGCCTGGATCGAACCGGGGATTGCTAGCCGTTCACCGATATCAGCCACCGCCCGCCAGCGGTTTGCCTCACTGACGATCAACTGGTTATCGATCAGGCTGCGGATGATTTCCTCAACGAAGAAGGGATTGCCATCAGCCCGCTGCACAATCGCCACTTGCACTGCTTCTGGCAGCGCATCCACCAGCAGCAGGGCGTTGACCAACTGGCGGCTCTCGCTGTCGTTCAGCGGTTGGAGGTCGAGGTTGAGATCGCAATTGAGCAACCACTGCGGTTGGGCCTCGCGCAAATCTGGGCGGCTGGCACAGAGGATCAGGGCTGGTACGTCGTGCATTCGGGCGGCAAGATCAGCGATGAAAGTAAGCAACTCTGGCTTGGCCCAGTGGATGTCCTCAAAGAAGATCAGCAGTGGGGCGAAGGCTGCCTTGAGGCCGAACCAGGTGCGCCAGGCCCAGGCTACCTCCTCGCGTAGGCTGGTAGGGCTAAGGCTGTCTAGGCCGCTGCCACTCAAGCGCAGATTGACGTTCCAGCCGAGGCGGGCGGCAAGCTGGCGCGCATCCAACACCGCACCTGCCCGTGTAACTGCCCGCTCAACCCCGCTCAATAGTTTCGCCTCCGCTTCAGCCCGCGTATCGCTATCGCGGATGGAGCAGTCATCCTTCAGCATCTCGCTCAGGGGCCAGTGGGTTATCTCTTGACCGAAGGGCAGACAACGACCGCGAATGAGCAGCGCTGGGTTTTCGGCTACGCCAAGCTGGGCGTGGAACTCAGCCACCAGGCGTGACTTGCCCTGCCCTGCTGCGCCCCAGAGGGTGACAAGAGCCGGTTGGCGAAGGGCCACGACCTGCTCGAAAGTGCCGCTTAGCTGCTGCAACTCGACCGCTCTGCCGACCAGTGGTGCTGCCAGACCTTCGCCAGCCTTCACCTTGCCACCTTGCTGGCGCACCCCGACGAGGTGGTGGAGGGGTATTGGCTCTTGCTTGCCCTCGATGCTAACCGCTGCCAGTGGCTCAAATTGGAAGAAGCTGCTGGTCAGGCGGTAGGTGCTGTCGCTAACTGCGACCCGCCCAGGGCTGGCTTGCGCCTGCACACGGGTGGCAACCAGCAGGGTGTCGCCGGTGATAGTGTAGCTCTGGCTCTGGTCGCTGTGCAACACCCCAGTGACGGCGGCTCCTGTGTGCAGGCCAATCCTCATCTTCAGCACAATCCCGCGTTGTTGCTCAAGCCGCGCCGCGAAGCTGCCCAACACCTCTTGCATCGCTAGCCCACAGCGGACACCGCGCTCTGGGTCGTCACCATGCGCGATTGGTGCGCCGAAGTAGGCGAGAATTGCGTCGCCCGCGAACTTGTCCACCTTGCCGCCGAAGCGCACCACCTCATCAGCCAACAGGCCGAGGCACTCGCTCATGATTTCCTTGACCGCCTCCGGGTCGAGTTGCTCAGACATGGCGGTGAAACCAGAGACATCCGCCGAGATAGCGGTGACTACCCGCCGCTCGTCCTCAGCAGCGACGGGCGCGAGCAGGCGACTACCACATTGGCCGCAGAACTTCATCCCATCTGGGTTATCAAATTGGCAGGTTGGGCATTGCAAGGGCGTGCGCTCCGCTGCTGAGCTAGCATCAAGGTGTGGACATCCCATTATAACACAACAAGGGCAATGGCAAACCGCGCCACTGCCCTTTCTAATCAGGAACTAACTTAGAGGCTGCTAACCTAGCAGCTACCTCCACCAATGCCAGGCGGGCGGTCTATACCTACCCCGCCCTTGCTGCCGAGCGGGAAGATGCCAGACTTGCTGACGCGCTCATCAAGTTGGCCGAGGTGCTGTTCCATGCTGCCTGCGTCCCCGTTGAGGAGGGAGTGACGTTCAGCTTCGCTGAGGTCGTAGCCCGCGAGGGCCGAGTCGGGGTCTTCCATCATCTGTTGGCGGAAGCCGTCGTCGTCCAACATCTGGTCGAGGACGGTTCGCATCGCATCGCTACTCATCTTGTTGCTCCTTAGTTGAATTGTTGCGTCGCTCACAGCTTATATAGGCAGCCCGGCACACTTTACTTCACTGCTTGCGCCGCTTGCGCCCGCATCAGCCCGCGGTTACCTACCAGCCCTGCCCTATTATAGCATAACCACAGGGGCGAGGCTGTGCATCGCTCTGTCAGCTAGCGCAGGGGAACTGCCTCAAATGCTCGGCGCACGACTTTGGATAGTTCACCACGCTTGATGCCATCGTTGGGCCGGAAGCAGTTGCCAGCACCACCGCTGCAAGTTGCGCCGCTGATGATGCCGCGCCCGACCAGGGTCTCTACCGCCTCATAGCCGAAGCTACCAACTGGTAGGTCAATGAAGCTGGGGCTGACGGGGGTGAACACCCCGTAGTTGCGGATACGTTGCACGATGATCGCCACCTGCACGCGGGTGATGTTCAGGTTAGGGGCGTAGCAAGCCCCTTGCTGGCCGAGGGCGGTGCATTGGGCCGCACTCAGGCCGTTGATCGCCCCTGCGTGAACTGCTGTCTCGATGTAGCCGAAGAAGGGGCTGCTAGTTGGCACGTCAACGAAGGTGGGGATGTTGGTGCTGAAGGGGGGTAGGCCAAAGCCCACTGCCGCGATTTTGGCGAACTGCCCGCGATTGGTCGGGCTGTTAGGCTCAAAGCGGAAGCTGCCGTCACCGTTGGCGAAGCCGCTGATCGCTGATCGACAGGCAAGGAATACGATGTCGTTGTAAAAGATGTTGCTGCTCGGCACGTCGGTGAAGGTGCCACAGGGGGCAGGGGTGAAGGTCGGGCCGGGGGTGCTGGTTGGCTGCGGCGTGCTGGTCGCTGCCGTGCCACAATCGCCCACGCCCTGGTTACGCACGTAGATGTGGAAGTTGCTTACCTCCTCACCCATGTAGAAGATGTGGTCGGCTCCACAGACACTGAGCAGGAAGGGCAGGTCGTGGCGCACCCCATTGCTGACCAGCACGGTGCGGCTGCCGAAGTTCTCCTCGCTGTAGTAGATGTCCTTCACTGTGTCCCCTTCGACCCAGGCGACGCGGGCCTGGCTGCCATTGAAGGAGAGAGCTGGTACGGTGGAGGTGTCTCCGGTGTTAGAGGCGTTCGTGGCGGTAGCGGGCCATGTGCCACTGCTTGCCGTCCAGCGTTCGTAGTAGATTTCGGCTTGGCCGTTGGCGTTCTCCTGCCAGACGATGCCTACATCACCGTTGTTGGCCGCGGCAATGAACGGCCAGTAGGTGCGCCCATTGCGCCGTTCGCCGAACGTCCAGCTACCATTGCTGCTCTGGTCTGCTGTGTTGATCGTCAGGCCGTAGCGCATCCAGACTACGTGCAGGCGACCTGCCGTGTCAACCGTAGCGACACTAGCTTGCGAGAGGCTGCTGGTGTCACCTTGTGGCAACCAGTCGGGGCCATTCTGCCAGCTCGCCCCACCGTCGTAGGAGACGCGGTAGTAGATGCGCCCAGCGACGGTGCTGCCGCTGTCCTCGCGCAGGGTGTAGAAGACGTGGATGCTACCGTCGGGCTTGACTGCGATGCCGGGCGAGTTGGTAGTGCGCCCACTGTAGCTGGTGACGAAGGTACTGCCGTTCCAGGTGGCGGTGGCGAAGGTGTACTTGACCAGCTTGATGTTGCCCGTGCTGCCAGTGTCGGCCCACACTGCGTAGCCGGTTGCTCCATCAGGGCTGACGGCGAGGGCGGGGCGGTAGTTGGTGCTGTTACCACTGGGGATTGCCGCCTGCGAGTTCCAGCTTGCCCCACTATCGAGGCTGCGTGCGCTGCCAATGCCGCCAGTCACGTTGCCCGTCGTCCAGGTAGTGAGGATGTTCTGGCGGCCTGCTGCAAAGGGATACTGCGAAGGGCCAGTCAGCGAGATGTCAGTCGCGCCGCCGAAGTTGGCAGGTCGCATCTCGCTGGTTTGCTGGCTTACGCTGTCACCTGCTGCGCTCCCGCTGGGGCTGGTCAGGCGGAGGCTGGCAAAGCGGAGACCGCTGCTAGCCTGGCTGATGAGGCCGCCCCGCCCGCCGCTGTAACTGGCATCGCGCACCTGGCCGACCTGCTGGCCGTCTACGAACACGCGGAGATTGTCGCCCTGCACTTCGAGGCCGAGCGTCGTCCATGCGTTGCGGGTGTAACCGTCGGTTAGCTGGCTGGCACGGGCAAGCAGGGTGTAATCACCCTTCGCTGCGTCGTAGCGATCCAGTTGCCAGCTTGCCTGGTTGAGGTTGGCAGCACCCCGCGTCAGGCGATAGTAGCCAGCGGAGCTGTAGCGGGCGACGAGGCCGAACGAGCCTGCGGCCTGGCTGCCGAGGGCAACGGCCTCCACCCGATAGTTGCTGCCGCCCGCTAGCCTGGGCAGAGCAAGCGTGTCGAAGTAGCCGTTGGCGAGTGAGGCGGTGCCGTCGAGCCGTAGCAGCCCATCATCTAGCCGCCAGCTAGCTGGGTAGTCTACTTCCAGCCCAGTCCCAATGTTCACGAAGTCGTAGTCGCCCAGAGCAGCCGCGTTGCCGAAGCTGCTAGTGTAGAGCGTCTTGCCCGCTGAGATGGGGAGAGTAGGAGCTGCTGCTAGTCCTGCTTTGCTCGCTGCTGCCGGGCTGCCACCCAGTAGATAGCAGAGGGCCGCCAATAGTGCCACTGTCGCGATCAACATCTTCGACCGATTACTGTAACCGCTCATTTGTTATTCCCTCCACGCTATTATGCCAAAAAGACGATCAAGCCAGTATGATTGTAGCACTGGAGTGATCGCCTGTCAATAGCCCTGCGGTAGTAAGCCAGGCTGTGGCAAGGTACTTCTTGTACGTAAGAGTGTATCCAGGGTTAGTTTGGCTTTGCAGCAGCGTAGCTATGCTGAGGAGTTCAGGTCTGCAAGGACAGCCCCAACAAGCTGCTTTGCGGTGTCGTTTGTCAATGCCGACCGCAAAGCAGCTTGTCTTCAGGCTACGCTTGCAAGTCCTGCTCAACCCGCCGCTTCATAATCCTCACGCTCAGGTCGCCAGGGTAGCGTTGGCCTGCCAGAGTAAGCAATGCGCTGGCAAAGCGGGGGTGGCCTACGTTGTAGTAAGCGCGGGCGAGGGCAAGGTAGCCAACCATTGGCATCTCGTAGAAGCCAGGCAACTCGCTGAACTCAAAGCGCGGCTGCTCCTTGACGACTGTCATGAACTCGACCAGCGCAGACCCCTGCCGCTCGGCATAGCTGTACTCAATAGCCCGCCAGGCGTGTTCGCGTAGTCTATTGCCGCCATCCTCCACCAGCACAGTCGGTTGGTTGAACACGGTGTCAAAGTCCAGCGGTGTGTTGCTGACTGGCAGCGGCACATCCGCCTGCTGCGCATCCTCATCGGCATAGCTCAACTCGTAGTGCTGGCTGCGACTGATGGTAGCGACCACTGGCTCTGGCTCCACCCCCTTGCTGCTGACGGCAACCAGCTTGCGCCCGCGGTTGAAGGAGGACAGTGCTGGATTAATCAGCCCATATCGCTTACCTAGCAGTGCCACTGCCAGCCCCAGCACTACCATGCCCACAGCCCACAGCGTGTCGTTGTTGCTGACTGGCCGATTGACCAGCACAGTAGCCGCCACCCCATTGTCACCGCCCGCTGCATTGATTGGCTGCGCTCCCCCCTGCGTCTGGCTGATGATCAGCGGGGTTGGGCTGGGGGTTAGGCGTGATAGGGTTGGGGCGGCGGTCACTAGTGGGGCTGCCACCGTTGGCAGTGCATCGGCCAGTAGCCAGGAGATCCCAGCACGCTCGGCAACTGGTAGCTGCTCATTAGGCATAGGTATCTGCTTGCTGGCTATCGCCTCCAGGCTGGCAAAGCCATAGTCGAGCAGCAGCTTGCTATCATCGTACCACTTAGGGCTGTGCAGCACGACGGAAATCAACCGCTGCCCATTGCGGGTAGCCGAACCGACCAGGCAGAGGCCTGCGTTGTCGGTCAACCCAGTCTTTACCCCATCAGCCCCAGGGTAGCGAGAGAGCAGTTCGTTAGTATTGAGCAGGTAGTGGCCGGGGATCGTGTAGCTGCTGCTACGCACTATCTCGGCGAAGGTAGGGTTGTGCATCGCGTACCAGGTGATGATCGCCAGGTCGTAGACACTGCTGGTGTGATCTTCTTCATCCAGGCCATGCGGGTTGCCGTAGTGAGTATCGTGCATCCCTAGCTTCTGGGCCTGCTGGTTCATCAAGGCCACGAAGCGTTTGAGCGGGTCTTTTTCGCCTGCCGGTTCGGTCAGCCGCGCCCCAACGTGGCGGGCAATCGCCATTGCCGCATCATTGCCGCTGGGCAGCATCATCCCGTAGAGCAGATCGTGCATCGTCTGCTTCTCGCCGACCGCTAGACCCATCACCGACTCGCCAACCTCATCATCCACACCGCCAGTCACGACCTCGTCTGGGCTGCTGTGTTCGAGGGCAACGATGGCAGTAGTAATCTTGGTGGTGCTGGCAATAGCGATGATGTCGTGGGGAACCTTGCTGTAGAGGATGCGCCCACTGTTATAGTCGATCAGGATCGCAGAGCGTGCCTCAATCTGGGGTAGCGGCGGCCCAGCTAGCTCCGCAGCAGCTGGCTGGGGGTAGCAGATAGATAGCAGCCAAGCCAACATCAGCAGGCGCAGCCCTTGACCGTACAGATGGCCCCGGCGGTCGATGATCTTCAACTTCGGCATTTACACAAAACCTCTGTGGCTGGCGCAGCCCTCGCCTGCGCGGACATTCCCCGTTGGCCCTATTATAGCACGTTACCGCCAGATTGCAATAGTTATGTCACGTTATTAGCGTAAACTCAAGGGACAGCCAAGAGCAGGCAGCAAAAAGCCCGCTAGCCTTAGCAGCCAACGGGCTTCGCTCTACCTACTGTGTGACAGGTCAGCAGCATAGTTACGCCGCCAGCAGAACATCTACCTCATCACGAATGGGGCCGAGCGCGGTAGGGGTGTAATAGTTAGCTAGCGTAAGCAAACCAAGTATCCTAAACAAGAGCTTCAAGCATATACCTCCTAACTTGGAATGATGTCCTCTCCCTAGGACTGCTGTTTGTTAGACAACATGAGCAATTATAGGGCCAAGCAGCAGTTTTGTCAATAGTCACCTGACACCACACAGGGTCTTTTCGTAAAACATGAAGGCCACAAGCTCCAGCGCACAGTGAGGGTGCCTCTGGCTGCGGCGCAGAACCCCGCCATGTTGCTTGCACCACTACGCCAGTAAGCCTATGGCTGTGTTGTAGGGTGCAGCCATTGCCGCTGGCTGCATTGATCCGCGCAACCAGGGCAGCTAGAGCTGTAGGTACTACCATCACCCCTCAGCTTGCCATAGCCTGGCCGAATTGAGTACAATAGGATGGTAGCAGCCGACTTTTGCCGATTAGCATAGAAGGAGAGATGAGGCGATGGCAACGACGCACGCCGTTATTCTTGCCGGGGCGCGAACCCCCTTTGGCCGCTTTGGTGGTGGCCTTGCCCCCCTGGGCGCGGTCGAACTGGGGGCGCACATGATCCGCCACAGCATAGAGCGGGCCGGGATTAACAAGGATGAAGTAGAACACACGATCCTCGGCTGCGTGGTGCAGGCCGGTCTAGGTCAGGTACCCTCGCGCCAGGCCAACTTTGCCGCTGGCCTGCGTCGAGAGACGACCAGCGAGACGATCAATCGCGTCTGCGGTAGTGCCATGCGCGCTATCTATCTTGGCGATACGCTGATCCGGGTTGGCGACCAGCGGGTGGTGCTGGCGGGCGGCATGGAGAGCATGAGCAACGGCCCCTACCTGGTACGTGGCGCACGCTGGGGATTGAAGGCGGGCAACACAGAGTTTGTTGATGCAGTCCAGTTTGATGGCCTGATTGACCCGATCCACAATATGAAGATGGGCGACTTCAACGACAACGTTTCTGCCGAGGAACACGTCAGCCGCGAGGAGCAGGATGCCTGGGCCTTCCGCAGCCACCAGCGGGCCATTGCAGGCCGCCCCGCCCTTGCCGAGGAGATCGCCCCAGTTGAGATCGTGAACAAGAAGAAGGGCAACACCATCATTGAGTTTGATGAAGGGCCGCGGGCTGACACCAGCCTGGAGGCTCTGGCAAAGCTGAAGCCCGCCTTCACTGCCAATGGCTCAACCACAGCCGGTAACGCTCCTAGCCTCAACGATGGGGCGGCAGGGGTGGTGCTTGCCAGTGCGGAGTACGCAAAGGCGCACGGCCTCAAACCCCTTGCGGAGATCGTCAGTTACGGCCAGTCGGCCTACGACCCTCCCTATCTTGCCTATACTCCGGCGATGGCTGCCGAGCAAGCCTAGCAGCGGGCAGGGTTGACCATCGCCGACATTGACCTGATCGAGATCAACGAGGCCTTCGCCAGTGTGACCCTGACTAGCGCAAAGCGGCTGGGGATCAAGGATTTGGACGGCAAGGTGAACGTCAACGGTGGGGCTATCGCCCTGGGCCACCCAATCGGGGCCAGCGGCGCACGCCTCGTTCTCACCCTCGCCTACGAACTGCGGCGGCGGGGCGGCGGCATTGGCCTGGCGGCAATCTGCTCTGGCACTGCGCAAGGCGACGCACTGATCATCAAGGTGGACGCTTTAGCGGCGGCCCAGCAACTTGGGGAAACGATGCCTGTTTATCCTTACAAGGGCAAGTGGCCGCGCATCGCGCCTGACGTTTATCTCGCGCCGACTGCCTGCGTGATTGGCGACGTGACGATTGGTGCAGGCAGCAGCGTGTGGTTTAATGCGGTGCTGCGCGCCGACAACGCCCCGATTGTGCTGGGCGCACGCTGCAATGTGCAGGACAATTGCACGATCCACACTGACGACGACCTCCCCGCTATCCTGGGCGATGGCTGTTCGCTGGGCCACGCAGCGGTAGTGCATGGGGCGCGGCTGGCGAATGATGTGCTGGTGGCGATGGGGGCAATCGTCCTCAGCGGAGCGACGGTGGGGGCGGAGAGCATCATTGCCGCCAACGCCGTGGTCACCGAGGGCAGACAAATCGCCGCCCGTTCGCTGGTTGTAGGCACCCCTGGCAAGGTAGCCCGCGAGGTGACGGAGGTCGAGACCGCCCGCATCCGCCTGACCAGCGACCACTACGTAGCCGAGGCACGTAACTACGCCGCCGAGAGCAAAGGCTAGTTCTTCTCCTTGTACAAAGCAGGTGGCAGACTGATCTGGAACTCTACTCTAGGGCTGAGCAGCACCGAGTGGGGTTGCTGCGTCTCCTGGCGGCTAAGGATGCCAAGCCGTTCGAGCAGAGCGAAGCGCGCGTGCAGCAGCCTACCTGTGGTCAACTCCATCGCTGGGTGCCAGATGGTATAGCTGCCTAGCCTCCCGTCGCGCCGATAGAATACGCCCCGCACCGGGTTGGTCAGCACGTAACGTTGCTGGTCGAGCGAGTGGAAGCCAGGCAGCAAGCCCATTGCATGGCCCGTACCGACGAGAGCAATCTCTGCCGCTGCCCATGCGCTCTGCGTCCGCACCTGATAGCGGGTGTAGCGTTGTTGGCTGGCCGAATAGGTGGTTGCGAACTGGTAGCGCGCCCGATACCAGGGTAGTTGCCAGGCATGATGCGCGAAGGCCACCGCCGCTGCACCCAGGGTGGTGCCGAAGAACCACGCCTGGTCTTCCCCCTGCTGGTCGGTTACATAGAGGCGGTAGTTGGTTTGGCCGAAGCGGAAGCGCAGCCAGGGCAGGCGGCTGAAACAGAAGTCCTGGTCGAGGAAGGGTACAACCGAGAGCAAGCCGTACTTGCGCCCATCCACCGTAAACGGCACAATCCCAAACTGGGGATTGACGTGGGGGCGCAACCGTTCTAGCGGCACCAGGTAGCTAATGATGGCGAAGTGGCGCAGGCTGGTGGTCACGTCCAGCCAGCCCAGCGGTGGGCGCAGCAGGCGGGCAGCGAGTAGGGCGGGGTAATCGAGGGCTACTACTTCATCCATACGCTTATTATAGCACAGTGCCACTCAGTGACAAAAAAGAAGGGGCGCATCCGCACCCCACTTGCTCTACTCACGTAGGCAACTAACGGGGTGGTGGAGGGTACATCATTCGGCATGGACTCGCCGGTGTTCTCTGGCTGTGGCACGCCCTGAGTCGGCTGCTCTGTGGGCAAAGTTGCTGGCTTAACCCCCTTCGGGTTGGTCGTAGGCTGGCTGGCAGTGGTGGCGGACGGCTGGCGCACTGCCGTGGGGGTTGGGTTGCTCTCACCCCCACAGGCGGCCAGCAACCGGCTGGCGGTCAAGATTGCGCTGGCTACCCAGCCGATGTTCTCTAGCTTCTTCAAAATAAACTTGGCTCCTATCTTTTGCTTGCTGCTTGTCCTGGTAACGCTCGGAGCAGCAGCGCATTATAACCAATCTGTGCGCAGGCGGCAAGCACACTAGCCGCTGGCAAACTACTAGCTCTGCTCAGGGGCAACGGAGAAGGCCCGCAGATGTTAGTCTGGAGCATGAGCAGCTAGTGCTTGTGGAAGCGTGTGTCTAACTCGTTGCGAGTGGTGGTGGCCCGTTGCAAGGCAGCGTGGCGGTGTTTGTAGGCAACCCCTACAACCCAGGCGAAGCTGGTAAATGCACCGATCATGGTACAGCCAACCAGCCAGAACAACGTGCTGTCACCTCCAAGCAGTTCGCTGGTTAGCAGGGTGATCAACACCCCGCTGATTGCCCCAACCAATGCCCCCACTGCGCTGAAGGCAACAATAGCAGCAACCGTGTAGATTATCTGGTTCTTCATGTATTCCTCCTTACTGGCCCAATAAGGACAAGCAGATCGCTCGCACCCATTATAGCAGTATAATCGTAACACTGGTTAGCTTTGTTACGGCTGGCGGAGGAAATATGCCCAGCGTCGTACTATCCCGTCTGGTAACAGCAGCGAGCATGACTATGCGCCGCTCCTTGCAAGGGGCGGCGCACGGTGGTTGGTGGCTACTTAGTTCTGCTCCTCCAACGGCACGAAGTACACGTCGGTTGGCTTGAACTTGCTGTTGCGGACGAATTGAGCGTAGACTGGCATCCCAATCTTCAGCTTCTCTGGGGCAATGCCCACGATGCGGCTGAGGAACAGGGTGTCTACCCCTTCAAACTCGACCAAGATCAGGTTGAAGGGGGTTTCGTTGAGGAAGGCTTCACCGCCAAAGTAGCAGGTGGTGAAGGTGTGAATCTTGCCTTCGCGGGGCAACTCCACCCACTCGGTAGGCTTGCCACCCTGCGAAGACTGATCGAAGTCCATGGCGTGGCCGCGTGGGGTAGCATAGGTGTAGCCGTCGGTCGTGCGGCTGCCCATCAGCTTGCCCTGTGAGAGGCCAACGAAGAAGGGGGTATCTTGGGCGTAGCTGTGGATATAATCAATCTCATAGTGGTACTTGATCATGATCGGGTCGGTGTTAAAGAGGATCGTACCACTGTCGTTCTCTGGCAGCTTGTAGAGGTTAGCCCGCTCGTTCTTCGGCACGTTCGGCTGGGGAATTGGTGGGTTGTCGCTGCTGACCGCCTGAACCTGCTCGGTGCTATCGGCCATCTTACGCCTCCTCCTTGCCGCTGTCGTTGCTGCCATTACTACTGTTATCGGGGCTACTGAGGGAGCGAGTGCCTTCCATGATCGACACGGTGATGTAGGTACCCGTACCCGCGTGGCTGTGGATCGCAGCACGCTTGGCGTTCTTGATCGCCAGCTTGTCGTTGCCCAGGTGCTTCTTCATGCTGCCCTGCAATTGCCAGAAGGCAAAGACCGCCTGCATCAGCCCAGTTGCACCGACGGGGTGGCCGCAAGCGAGCAGGCCGCCACTGGGGTTGACCGGCAGCTTGCCGTCCAACTCGGAATGTCCTTCTTCGATGAACTTGCCGCCGTCACCGTACTTGCAGAGGCCCATGTCCTCGTAAGTCTGGATTTCGGAGGAGGTATAAGCATCGTGTAGTTCAACAAAATCAAGGTCTTCGATTGGGTTGGTGATGCCAGCCATCTTGTAGGCCAGCTTGGTCGCCGCGCGCCCGCCCCGGAAGGAGTGGACACCAGGGTACTTGAGGTCTTTGTAGTCGGCCTCGTTCTCATGGTCAAGCAGGATCACCTTGCCATGTGGGCGGTCAGACATCCGCATCGTGTCGGTGCCAGAGCCAATGCCAGTGACAAGCACCGGGTCAATCGCGCCCATCTTGATCGCCATTTCCTCGGTAGCGAAGATGACGGTCGCTGCACCGTCGGACATGGTGCAAATGTCAAGCAGGGTAAGGGGAGTAGCGACCATTGTGGCGGCGCGCACATCCTCTACCGTTAGCTTGGCAGGGTACTGCGAGTAAGGGTTGTAGAGCGCATTGCCGTGGTTCTTGATGCTGACTTTTGCCAGTTGCTCGACAGTGGTCCCAAACTCGTACATATGGCGTTGCACCATCATCGCGTAGTAGCCAGAGTAGAAGCCACCAACCGGGAAGTCAAAGTTGGTGTCACTGGCAAGAGCAATGAACTCGTTGCCCTTCCAGGTGTTAACGTGGCTCATCGTCTCGAAGCCGTAGGCCACGCAAACCTCCATGCGCCCGCTGGCAATCGACTCCCAGCCTGCCTGGAAGCAGAGGCCGCCGGTCGCGCCACCGCCCTCCACCCGCTTGCTGGGCTTCGGCACCAGGCCGAGGTAGTCCTGCACCATGATGCCCGCCATCAGTTGGCGGGTGAAGTGGTCGGAGAAGTAAGAGGCGATGCTACCATCAATCATTTCCATTGTCAGGTTCGGCACGTCACGCATGGCGTAATCGAAGGACTCCTTGACCATTGCGCGGAAGTCCTGGCGAGGGTTGGCCTTGCGGAACTTGGTGATGCCACCTGAGACCATGTAGACGGGTCTCATTAAGTAGGGTGACTCCTTTCGACGAGAGCTACATTGCATCCGGGGCGGAGCCGGGTGGCCCGCCTGGCGGCGACGCTGCCGCTGGCGGTGATTATAGCAGGGTTGGTGGGGGGATGCAAGCGCGGCACACAAGACTCAAATGCTGCCCCACACCATCCTCACCAAAGCCACGCCGCCAACCGCCCGTTCCGTCCGTTCGACAACCCTGCGTTTACCAGTCGCTTGCATCACCCATCCACTTGTGCTATAATCCAGCCATCAGCTACTATGCTGTAGAATAAGGGGGACGGCTATGCTTGCCTGCATCAACAGTTGTGCAGTGATTGGCCTGGATGGGGCGTTGGTGCAGGTTGAGGTGGATGTGGCGCGGGGGCTGCCCAACTTCAACGTCGTGGGCCTGCCCGATAAGTCGGTACAAGAAAGCCGCGAACGGGTGCGGGCTGCCATCCGCAACTCTGGCTACGTCTTCCCATCTGCCCGCCTGACCGTCAACCTCGCCCCTGCCGACCTGAAGAAGGAGGGGCCATCCTACGACCTGCCTATTGCCCTCGGCATCATGGCCGCCAGCGATCAGGTGGCGGCCAAGCTCGAACACTGTGTCTTCCTCGGTGAACTGAGCCTAGACGGTAGCGTACGCCACACTGAGGGCGTGCTGCCGATGGTCGCGGTGGCGAAGGAGCGCGGTATCCGCACTGTCTACTTGCCCAGCGACGACGCAGGCGAAGCCTCGCTGGTGGAGGACATTGAGATCGTGCCGGTCAAGACGCTGACCGAACTGGTCTCGCACCTCAACGGCCTGGGCGCGATCAGCCCCTATGTGGCTGACATGAGCGTGTTTACCGACGCAGGGCAGGGCCAATACGAGGTAGATATGGCCCACATCAAAGGGCAGGAACACGTCAAGCGGGCCATCGAAGTGGCGGCAGCGGGCGGCCACAATATGCTGATGGTGGGGCCACCAGGGAGCGGCAAGACCCTAATCGCGCGCACTATGCCCACCATCCTGCCGCCGCTTACCCCTGGCGAGATGTTGACCGTGACCAAAATCTACAGCGTCAGTGGGATGCTGCCCGCCGACCGCCCCTTCGTCAGCCAACGCCCCTTTCGCGCCCCCCACCACACGATCAGCCACGCTGGGCTGGTGGGCGGTGGGCGGATGCCGCGTCCTGGTGAGATCACCCTAGCCAGTCACGGTGTCCTCTTTCTAGACGAGCTACCAGAGTTCAACGCCCAGGCTCTGGAGACGCTGCGCCAACCGTTGGAGGATCGAGTGGTGACGATCAGCCGCGCCGCCGGTTCGCTCACTTTCCCCGCCAACTTCATGTTGGTGGCGGCCATGAACCCCTGTCCTTGCGGCTTCTTCGGCGACCCCGCGAAGGCTTGCGTCTGCGCCTCCTCGTCGATCAGCCGCTACCAGAAGCGGATCAGCGGCCCCCTGCTCGACCGCATCGATATCCACGTAGAGGTTCCCCGTGTGGAGTACGAGAAGCTGGCCGACAATCGGGCTGGCGAAGCCTCGGCCACCATCCGGGCGCGGGTGGCGGCGGCCCGCAAGGTGCAGACTGCCCGCTTCGCTGATATCCATGCCAGCACCAACAGTGAGATGACCCCCGATCAGGTACACCAGTTCTGTCCGCTAGACCAGACGGGCGCGAACCTGCTCAAGGCCGCTGTACGCCAACTGCACCTCTCTGCCCGCGCTTACCACCGCATCCTCAAGCTGGGCCGCACCATAGCCGACCTCGCGGGCGAGACCAACATCCAGCCGATGCACATTGCCGAGGCGATCCAGTACCGCCCACGAGAAGCGAGCTAGTCGGCCCGCTAGCCACCGCTTAGCCAGGCGATCCCCCCAAGCCTGCACGAAAGCCAAGCAGTTTACCACTTTAGGCTGATGCAACTGCCCGCTGCTGTGCTACAATTGTACCCACATCATGCAGGAGGGGAAGATGGCCGAAGTCAAGGATGAACAGAACGCCCCAGAGTTGATCGCTGCCCACGAGGAACACACCCCTGCTGGCGAAGCGGCACGCTTGAGCGGGGTGGCTGATGCCGTGAAGGAGGAGGGGGTACGGGGGGAGGTAGTCAAAGCAGAGCCGCCTGCCCGCCTGCTGCGCCAGACTACCTTCTGGCTGGTCTGGGCCGGGCAGTCGGTGTCTGTACTGGGCGACGCGATCTATGGTATCGCTCTGATCTTCTGGATTTCGACCTTGCCCGGCGGGGTGGCCCAAAACGCGGCGGCTCTGGCGGGTTTCGGCCTGGTCAGTAGCATCCCACGCCTGACCCTCGGCCCGCTGATGGCTGGGCTGATCGACCGCCTCAGCCGCAAGTGGATTATGCTCAGTGCCGATCTGCTGCGCGGTGGCGTGATCACCCTGATCAGCTTGCTGCTGGTCGCTGGGCAGTTGCAACTTTGGCACGTCTACATTGCCGCCTTCGTTGACACTCTCTGTAATACCTTGCACGAACCCTCGTTTGAGGCCAGCATCGCCAACCTGGTGCCGAAGTCGCTGCTGACGCGGGCCAATGGGCTGGTGCAATCCTCGTTTAGCGCAGCCAACATCCTCGGCCCAGCCCTCGGCGGCACCCTGATCGCCCTGCTCGGTCTGCCGCTGGTGGTGGAGGTCAACGCGCTCAGCTTCTTCGTTGCCGCTGGCACCATGTTCTTCGCTGTCATCCCCCAACGGCGCGAAATGAGCGAGAAGCTAACCAGCTTCAGCGAGTATTGGGGGCGTACGCTGCACGATGCGGCTTACGGCTTCAAGTTCATCCGCGCCAATCCCACTTTGTTCTACCTCCTCTCCATGTTCACCTCAGCCAACTTCTGGGGCGGGCCAGTCGCTACCCTCACCCCTCTCCTGATCCTTGATACTTTGAAGGGGAATGCTTCGACCCTCGGTATCGTCAACTCGGTGGAGGCGGCAGGCTTCCTGGTGGGGGCGACGCTGATCGGGGCGGGCTTGCTCAAGTTCCGCAAACACTACCAGGGGGTAGCCTTTGGCCTTGCTCTCGGCGGCTTCGGTGCGCTGCTGGTCGGCGCGTTCGCCGCAGTGCGCTTTACCCCCGGCGTGGTTGCCGCTGGCTTCGTGGACGCACTGGCGATCCCAGTCGCCAACACCAACAGCACCGCAATCTGGCAGCTAAAGACCCCCGATGAGGCACGAGGCCGCGTGTTCGCTGCCCGCCGCACGATAGCGCAGGCTACATTCCCGCTCAGTGTCGCTCTCTCTGCGCCCGCCGCCGCCTTCTTTGGCGTGGTCAACGTGGTAATCTTCTGCGGCGCAATGGGGATGCTGACGGGCATCGTCGGCCTGTTTCTTAAGCCACTACGCACGCTGGAGGATTGATAGTCGTCTGCGAACAGCGGCGGTGCAAGTAACAGCTACTGGTCGCTTGTGTCAGCACAACGTCTGTGGCATAATGCACGTTCCAGTATGCGGATGTGGGTGGCATGGTTCCCGCATCGCTACTGTCATTAGGAGAACGCTGATGTATACCCTACCCGATGATGCTAGTGGACGCAGCCGCGAACTACTAGCCCTCGCCCAGGAGCTTGCCGCCCGCTGCCCAGCCTCGCTGGCGACCGAGATCGCTGTCAGTGGCTCGGTGGCGCGGGGCGTGGCCGACCAGTACAGCGATCTGGAGGTCAACCTCTGGGCAGAGCGCGTGCCAGACCTGGCGGAGCGTAGCGTATGGCTACACGAGATTGCTGACAGCAACCTGGAACTGGATGTGCTGTCTCTGCCTCCAGAAATGGTCAACTCAATCTGTCGCTACCAGGGAGTGTGGATCGAACTTGCTTGGCAGCCGATCACCCCGGTGGAGCGGCTGTTCCGCGACCTGCTGGTGGGCGCAGATGTGCAGAGTGGCAGCCTGCAACTGGCCGAGGCCGTCACCCACGCCCTGCCGCTCCGCACTGAGGGTAAGTTGGCTGCATGGCAAGGGCTGCTGGCGCACTACCCAGATGTGGTGCAGCGACAGGTGATCGAGAGCCGCACTGCTGACTGGAACCACCCACTGTACGCCCAGGCACGCTGGGCCGCAGCTCAACGGCGGCAACAGCTAGCCTTCACCGAGCAAGTCGTCAGCTTGCTGAACAGTACTCTTAGCATCCTCTTTGCGATCAGCCACGAGTGGGAGCCTACCTTTAAGTGGCTGCCACAACTGAGTAGCCGCCTCTCTGTTGCCCCGCAGCAGATGTTGCAGCGCGTAGATGCATCCTCACCGCCAACCAGCCGACGGCGCGACTGGCAGCCCTCTTTCGCCTGATGTTGGATACCCTCGACCTTGTACCAGCGGAGATCGACGTGAGCAAGGCGCAGGCGGTCTTGAGCGCGAGTCTGCGTGAACATGGCTACTAATCGGTTGGTGGCCCACCGCTTGCTGAAAGTAGGCAGGCGGCTGGACAATAAGCAGAGGAGGGGCGATGATGGACGAGCGCGAACAAACAATCCAGAACATACAGCAGGGTGGCAGCAATACGGGCGGTGCTGAGGGTGGCCTGATCAACCTGGCCGCCAACGTCGAGGAAGGCAGTGCCGAGCGCAGTGCGGTGCTGGCCGACTTGCAGAGCGGCGGCGGTGAGCATCCCGATGTTGAGGCCAACGAGCCGGGAGAGCATCAAGAGTCGCCGCTTGAAGGTGAGGGCTATCAGACCAGCGGTGATCTGCTGGGCAACGACCCCGACAGCTACGCTGGTGGGGACTACAAGAAAGAGAGCTAGCGATGGGCGACGTAGAACACGACTTGACCTACAACCTGGCTCAGGATGTGGGCGACTCTGGTATTGACGAGAGCGAGGCGGAGAGCGAAGACTATCTGGCGGTCAACGGTAGTGAGTGGGCCGCCGCTGATGCTGACTATGCCGACGGTGAGATCGCCACGGGCAGCGAGGGTGGTGAGGAGGCAGAGGGTGGCGAACCTGGGTTGGGTGCAGAAGTAGGAAGCTACTCGGCGGAGGACGTGGAGGCAGACGGGGGATGAAGACCCAGCTTGTTCGCAGCAATGGCTATTCGATCAGCCAGGCCATCCGCCTGCTCAAGCTGGGCGAGCCGCTGGTTTTCCCCACTGATACAGTGTATGGTCTTGGCGCACTGATCGACGAGGCGGCGGTGGCGAAGCTATACGTAGTGAAGGGCCGGGCCTTCGACAAGCCGATTGCCGCGCTGATCGCCCGTCCCCAGGCTCTGGCGCAGGTGGCAGACCTCGACCAACTCAGCCCCGACCGCCGCGCCCTGTGCGAGTTGCTGATCGCCCACTTCTGGCCTGGCGGTCTCACCCTGGTTCTCCCGGCTCAACCAACCGTACCAGCAAAGATGATTAGTGGTGGATCGACGGTGGGTGTGCGGATGCCGAACCATCCGATTGCCTTGACTATCCTGGAACAGTGTGGTGGGGCGTTGGCGGTGACGAGTGCGAACCAGAGCGGCCACCCCAGCCCAAACAGTGCTGAAGCCGCCCTTGCCAGCCTGGATGGCAGGTTGGAGATGATCCTTGATGGTGGCAGACAACCTATGAGCCTGGAGAGCAGCGTCCTTGATCTGAGCAGTGAGCATCCCCGTCTGCTCCGTGCAGGGGCAGTCACGGCTGAAGAATTGCGGGCGGCAGGGGTGCTGTTGGCTATCTAATCATCCTCACTGGTTGTACGAGCGTTCTGCTCCAACACCTGGTTTTGCCACCTCCCAATTACGCTAACCCTCTTATCGAAGTTTCCCATAGGGCCGCTAGTACTTGTAATTGTGGCACGGCATTTACATTATAGCCAACAAGCCCATGAGGGCTACCACCGAGAACAAGCTATGGCAGCCGCTGCCTGGTGCAGCACCAGAGTTATAGGAGATGACAGAAATGAGCGACAACACCCACAACAACTCGGAGACGTACAGCGGTTCCACGTTCACCAACCTGAATGAGATCAAGACCGGCTACGAAGTTTATGGCATGGACAACCAGACGTTCGGCACCGTGGAGAAGGTACTGAGTGATGGTATCCAGGTCAACGGCCAGCGTATTGCCACCGCCGCCATTGCCCGTGTAGAGAACAAGCGCGTCTACCTCCAGGTAGCTGGGGCTGACTATCTTAAGGACGGCGTGCTGCGAGTGCCGATCATCGAGGAGCGGCTGACGGTCGGCAAGCGCACGGTTGAGGCCGGGGCCGCCAAATCCGCAAGACCGTAACCAGCGAGGAGCAGATGGTACCGATTGACCTGATGCGCGAGGAAGTCAGCGTCCAGACCAACGAATTGAACCGCTCTCTCACCGCCGCAGAGGCTGCTAACGCCTTCCAGGAGGGTGTGATCCGCGTGCCAGTGCGTCAGGAGGAGGCCGTCGTTGCCAAGGAAGCAGTGGTTACTGGTGAGGTCGTTGTCAACAAGACGCAGACCAGTGAGCGGCAGCAGATCACCGACACCGTGCGACGGGTGCGCGTGGATGTGGACAACAACTACACCCAGTATCGCAACCGCTACGAGCAGCAGTTCCAGGCGAATCAGGGCCAGTACGCCAGCACCTCTTTCAGCGAGGCTGAGCCGAACTTCCAGGTTGGCTACACCGCCGCCCGTGATGCTCGCAACAAGGGCCGCAAGTTCAACGAGGTCGAGAGCGACATCCGCTCCACCTACTATGGCGACAGCAGCAACGATGAGTGGAAGCGGCTCCGCGAGGAAGTCCATACCGCCTACGATGATGTGCAGAACGGCTAGTCCAACCCTTTAGCTAAAGCTAGAGATACGGCGGGCAGGCGCGACTACAAACGCGCTGCCTGCCCTTCGTTTTGCCTCGATTTGACGACAGTACCCGTCGCCTACCCTCTTGCGCTGCAATGGTGTATAATAGGCCAAACTTCTGTTCGCAACTAGATGAGGAGCGACAATGGCACGGAGCAAGAATGTAATGACCACCCGCACGATGCTAGGTGCGGGGTTGGCGGCGGGTGCAACGGTGGGCGCACTAGTTTCGGCCACGCGTAGCGGCCAGCGCAAGATTGGCACCCCTACGCTGATCAATTGGCAGCGGGCCAGGCAGGTCGCCGCCCTGCTCAACCGCGACGATCCCTTTGCCAACCAGCCGAAGGCAGAGTTCACCCGTTATTACGCTCAGCTAGTCAAGCAGGCCGCCCCTCTGGTTGCCGAGGCGATTGGCAGCAAGGTGGCAGTACCCAGCTTGCAGGTAGCGGCGGTCAGCAGGGCGCAGTGGGTAGCGGCTAACATCCACAGCTTCCGCAACCTGTTCGACCCAATCGACCAATTCCACCTGGAGAGCTTGCAGCAGTCGGGTGCAGCGGGCAGCCTACCAAACCTGGTAGTGGGCAGCCTCAACCAGCTAGTACTCAGTGCCGAACTCGGCACCCTGCTGGGCTACCTCAGCAAGCACGTGCTGGGCCAGTACGACATCAGCTTGCTGGGAGCAGAGGCGGATCGTGGCAAGCTGTTCTTCGTTGAGCCGAATATCGCAGCTACCCAGCAGCAATTGGGGCTGGATGCCGACGACTTCCGCCTCTGGATTGCCTTGCACGAGGTTACACACGCCTACCAGTTTGAGGCGCACCCGTGGCTGCGCCCCTACTTCAACGGCTTGCTTGGCGAATACTTCGATCACCTCAAGGGCGACCTCGGCGCAATGCGTGATAGTGGCTTCAGTCTCGGCAATATCATAGGCCGGGTGCGTGAGGGCCGCGACGAGGGGCGGGGCTGGCTGGAAGCAGTGATGACCCCACCGCAGCGCGACCTCTTTCAGCGAATGCAGTCGTTGATGACCATGGTCGAGGGCTACGGCAACTACGTGATGAACAGTGTTGGGGCGCGCCTGCTGCCCAGCTATGAGTTCATCCACGAGCGGGTTGAACACCGCCAGGGCAACCGCCGGGTAGTCGAGCGGCTGTTCATGCGTGTGACGGGCATGGCTCTAAAGATGGAGCAGTATGCCCTCGGCGAAGCCTTCATCAACCACGTGGTCGAGAGTCGCGGCCCAGCCTTTGCCCCCCGCATCTGGCGTGGTCCAGACTACATCCCCACCACTGCCGAACTGAAGGATCACGAAGCGTGGATCGCCCGCGTCGAGAAGCTGGGCTGATCCGCTAACAGGAAGGAGGGCGGGCCATGCCCTTCGATGCAGGTACTGTCGCCACCAAAATCAACAAGACCGCCGAGGAAGCACGGGGCAAATTGGCCGAGCAGGAGCAGGCCCGCTTGCTGGTTGCGCGCCTCTACATCGCTGCCAGCGAGAGTAGCGACAGGCTGGCTGAGTGGAGTGAAGCCGTAATCCAGGCCGAGCAGCACACCTACAGCAGCTACGCTTTGCCAGTGCAGACAACCAGCCCCAACGCCTTGGACTACCCCCTCCACCCCCCGTTCGATGAGCTAGGCTATCGGGTCGTTGCCACCGACTCGTCGTTCATCGAAGCTGACAAGCACCGGGGGGCATTCTGCCACCTGATCAACGTCGCGCAGGCGATGATCAAGTATGGCGACGAACAGGAAGCCCTGGTCGAGGCAATCCCCCACCACTACCCAGACTATCTGCTGCCGCGAGCGCGCCGCCGGGTCGATCCAGAGCGCGTGATGCAGGTGCAGTGCGCCGCCCATGAGATCAAAGCCCTCTATGCGATGGCCCAGAGTTATGACGACCTCAGCCTGGCGATCTTTGACGGCCCACTCAACCAGACCCTCGCCCGCCTCAATGGTGCCGAGAGCAAGGCCGACGCTGGCGGCGACAGAGAGTTGAACGACCTGTTGGCGGGCTTCGACGACACAGTTAAAGACTTTGCCCGCCAGCTACACACCCCGATAGTTGGCTACAACAGCCGCACTAAATCTGATCTGGTGATCCGCTCTCTGGAGGAAGCACTCAGCGCGGGCTTCTTCAGCGACCTGAGCGACACGGAGCATCGCCTGCTCCAGTCTGCTCTTGGCTACCTGGACGATGGCGACCTCTTTAGCGTGCTGCTGGCCCCCGGCGAACGGTCGCTAGCCTTCACTGCCTGGCAGCCAGCCAAGAACAAGCGCAAGGACTTGAGCGAGAATCGCATCCCGATCATCAGCTTCTACCTAGGCGTTGGCGACGGGGCGGCTACTGGCGTGGAGCGGATCGACACCCTGGCCGACTTCGGCCCGCAACTGGACACGATCCAGCGGGTATTGGTCAGCCAGTGCAGCCTGGGCAATGGCTACCCGCCTGTGCTGAACCTGGCCGACCGCTACGCCTTCCTTACGCGGGGGGGCGACCGCGAGACGTATTTTGCTTTGCTAGAGAATGAGGGCTTGCTCAAGCCTCCCTCGCTCAAGAGCAAAGATAAGCAGAACAGTGGGAGGAACGTGTGAGCATACGCACAACAGTTGGCGAGATAGTGACCGCCGAGTACAACAACTTCTGCGCCGAGAGCTTTGAGTTGAATCAG
>Ga0123337_10001016_pt1 | contig 39597 bp, 29 predicted proteins | sample frozenSSSSmetaG_FD_89792 | JGI IMG/M metagenome (GOLD analysis project Ga0123337, IMG submission 89792) | Glacier valley bacterial and archeal communities from Borup Fiord, Nunavut, Canada, to study Microbial Dark Matter (Phase II) -... | ecosystem: Environmental > Aquatic > Freshwater > Ice >... | reverse complement strand
GCGAACTGATTGATATCATCGTCATTGAATAGCGGAGCAAAAGCTGGAACTTTTATATCAGAGTCATGTGCTTTGATTCGCATGGCGAGCTTGTCGCGGAAAAATCGCCCCGTAGTCTGACCCATTCCTGGGATTCTTAGATTCTCACGGAGATAAGTGGCTTTTTCCACGTCATAATCATCAAGAGCTACGATGCTTTCGATTTTATGATTTTTCATCAACCCACCTACGCCCTTCATCAAGAGATCAAGATCCCAATCCAAGTCCTGGCCCGGCATGTAGAAGATCTCATCTATGTATTCAAAGGCCCAGGGCTTGTTTTTCAGTTTTTCAGAAGTGACTAGAAAGACTCGATTGCCTTGCTTTTTCAACTGAGTTAAAAATGCATTCCCTTTGAAAAAATTAGAAATGCAAAGAAAAGTCTTGCTCTGATCGCCCATAATTACAATTGATTTTCGATGAATTTAAGTAATAATTGCACTCCAAAAGCAGTCCCTGACTTGGTTTTGGCAAATTCACTATCTCCAAAAGCTACACCTGCAATATCCAAATGAGCCCAAGAAGGATGTTCATGGATAAATGCCTCCAGAAATTTGGTGGCTGTGATGGCGCCGGCAATTGGCTTGCCGTGATAATTTTTGATATCTGCGATCTCAGAGTCCATCTCAGATCGGTAACTTTCCCACATTGGAAGTGGCCAGACTTTTTCACCAGACTGCATTCCAGCTTCGCGAAGTGAATCTGAAATAGCATCAGAATTAGAGAATAGGGCTCCACATTCATAGCCGAAAGTGCCAACACTACTTCCAGTTAATGTAGCCAAATCGATGAGCTGATCCACTTGGTAGTTTTTAACCAGATAGGAAAGGCCATCAGCCAAGATCAAGCGACCTTCGGCGTCCGTATCGATCACTTCTATGCTCAATCCGGCATGAGACCCTATGACTTCCGAAGGGAGATAAGCATCCTTATCAACAGAATTCTCTACGGCTGGAACGATGGCGGTAAGGTTGATCGGAAGCTTTAGAGCCGCGATAAGTTGTGTGGCCGCAAGAACAGCCGCCGCACCTCCCATGTCAGATTTCATATACACCATTCCCTGAGTTTTGATATTCAATCCACCAGTATCAAAAGTGACTCCTTTACCAACCAAACCTAAATGAGATTTGGCCTTAGGATGTCGGTACTCCATGATGATGAACTTTGGAGCTTTTGCACTGCCGCGAGCAACAGCCAAAAAAGCATCCAAACCTTCAGATTTGGCTTTTTCTTCGTCAAAAATAGTTACCTCAAAGCCATGTTCTACCCCTTGCTTCTCAGCCCAATTTGCTAAGTATTCTGGTGTAACCACATTGGGAGGGAGGTCAACTAATTTGAATCCTTCAATCTTTGCAGCTGCAATTTTTGCAGCTCGATCAAGCGTTTTTTCTAGTCCTTTTGATGAGGAAATGACATTGATTTCTAAGTTTGAGAAGTCTTTCTGACTTTCTTTCTTCTGCTTAAAAAAGCCAATGTTGTATGCTCCAAGCTGAAAACCAACCAGAGCACTTTCAATCAATTCTGAAGAAAAGTCGTCAGTGAAATCAATTGAAACAGCAGTTTCTACCAGTTCTTTGTTTTTGGAAAGCACTCTTCGGAATGACTTTTCGATGCTAGCAACATCAGTTTTTTCTCCCAATCCTATAACTAGGATCAATCTTCCGTTGATTTCCAATTGGTAGGAAGTATCCTTTTTTCCAGAGAAAAGAGATTTGCTAACCTCGTATCCAGAAAGTTTCTCTTTGAGGATTGCTTCTGGATTTGCGCCCAAAACAGGGATGATCAGAAGCCCTGTTTTATTACTAGTATCTGTATGAATAGTGAATTGCATAGTGTGTTGATTTCGCTGATTAGTCTTCTTTATTACTGAAAAATAGCCATTCTATGGCTTTTGGGAACTCATCACTCCAATAGGTCTCGTTGTGTTTGCCCTCTTCATTGATGCTGAGATGAACTTTCATTTTCCCTTTTAAACTCTCTCTTTTGAGCAAGCGTTTGCGGAATTTGAGAACATGTTTCACCATCGTTTCACTTTCATCGCCGCCGGCATAGAGATATAAGCGAGTTTCTTGAGGTTCAAAAATATCTAGAAAGTCCAGTTTGATTTTTGGAATGACCCAAAGCGAGGGCGAAAAAACCATCAATTTCCCAAACACCTCCGGATAAATCAGACCTGAGAAAATGCTCACCAAACCTCCCATGGAACTGCCACCGATTCCAGTGAATTCCCGCTCAGTCTTGGTGCGATAGGTTTTGTCTACAAATGGTTTTAGGGTATCGGTGATGAACCGAATGTACTTTTTGCCACTTCCAGCTCCAAGCACCGTTTTTCCTACGTTATATTCCTGAAGGCGTTCGGATTCACCATGTTCTACAGCGATTACAATGATTTTTCCAATTCCATAGTCAGACATTACAGCCAGTTTCTTGTCAATCTGCCAACTGCCGAATGCAGCATTTTCGTTGAAAAGATTTTGAGCATCATGCAGGTAAAGTACTGGATAAGTTTCATCGCTACTGTTATAATCCTGCGGTAGGAGAGCCCAGACTTTGCGTGTTTTATTCAGTTGGGGAATTTCAAATTCCTCAGAAATCAAACGGATAATCGGTAGTTGACTTGGACGATAGGGTAGCCAGTTTTTACGCCATTTTGCTACTTTTTCGACTTTAGTGTCCTGATCGTCATTCCAATATCTATTAGGAGTTCTATTGCCATACCGATCGATCTCTACTTCTGACCAATCACCTTTGGTGAATTTATAAATAAGCTCTTTTTCAAATTCTCCGCTTGCAGGAAATGTAAATTCATACTTTCCTTTGGAGATTTTTTTCATTAGAAAACGACGATCCTGAGTTGCCCAATTATTGAAATTACCTGAGATATAGACAGGCCTTTCGTCGTCAATAGGAGTAGTCAGAATTATGGTTTTCGTCTTCGTGGCTTGTAGGGTGTTTATATTCGGTTGTGATTCAGAATTCATTCAAATGGGTGATTAGGGGCTAAACCCAGATTGCAAAAATAAGGGTTGCAGACATACCAATGAAAAAAACTTCTGTTCTTAAATCTTTTCGTCTGGTCGGAAACGAATCTCGTCAGGATAGGGGAAAGCATGAATCAGTTCACCAGCAGCAATTCTTTGCTGAACGCCTTGCCAATAAACGGGATCAAAAAGATCTTTGTGATAATCCAGAAAATGATCCTTGATATCTTTTCTACCTATCATCCATCTTTTGAAGTCTTCCGGGAATACGTCATTTTTCGCAATGGAATACCAAGGCTCTGGAGCATATATCTGTTCATAAGTTTCAGCTTTTGGCTTGACCCGGAAATTCATATCCGTCAGAAATTCTATTTCATCATAATCATAGAAAATCACCCGCTTTTGGCGTGTAAGTCCAAAGTTTTTTGTCATCATGTCACCAGGGAAAATATTTGCCTGAGCCAGTTGTAAGATAGATCTTCCATAGTCTTCAGCCGCTCTCATTCCTTCTTCAGTGCTGCAGTGCTCCAAGAATAGATTTAAAGGTTCCATTCTACGCTCTGTATATAAATGCTTGATAATTAGATGAGAGTCGGTGATTATAAGATGAGAGTTGGTAGTCTTTCGAAGCTCTATCATCAATTCAGCGCTGATCCTACCAATAGGTATTTTGAAGTATTCAAATTCGTGCGTGTCCGCCATTCTTCCCACCCGATCATGTAGAGAAACCAGTTTGTACTTGCCACGGACTTCTTGTCTGGTCATGGTTTTTGGAGGTTCAAAATGATCCTTGATCATTTTGAAGACAATGTTCAAGGATGGTAAAGTAAATACGGTCATTACCATTCCTTTTATTCCCGCGGCAACTTCGAATTGATCATCACTAGCTTCTAAATGATGGAGGAAATCTCTGTAAAATAAGGTTTTTCCATGCTTATTGAAACCGATGGCATTATATAGTTCGTGAATTTTCTTGTGCGGGATTACTGAGTTGAGAAATCCGACTACTTGGGATGGGATTTCGGCTTCGACCATGAAATATGATCTGGTAAAGCTGAACATGCTGCTCATCAGGTTGGGATCGAAAATCAGCGTATCCACGAAAACTCCTTTTTTTCCATGTACCACAGGGATGATGAAAGGCATCCATTTATGTCCCAGAAAAGTCCTTCCTATTAAATAGGCGGCCTTATTTCGGTAGAAAACGGATTTCAAAATCTGAGTTTTCGTCTCTGGGCCAACCCTGTATCTAGTTAGAATAACTTTTTTAACACTGGCTATTAAGAATTTGATATCCTGTTCCTGATCCATAAATGGAGCTCCAAAGTCATAATCGTCGAGTATTTGCCTGATGTTCTTTTCCAGTCCAAGGAATGAAGGGTAAGTTCTAAGTAGTTCTTCGGACTCTCTCACTGTACAGGAGTCAAATCCCTCCATGACAAACATTAGGTCCTCATCGATTGTCATCTTGGGAAATGCCTTTCTGATTACCGAATTGAAAAATGTTTCTGCCAGTTCGAGATCCGGCCTATTTGCAATTAGCAATTGGTACTCAGACTTTATTTTCATCCAACTAGAGGAATCAGATGCCTGATCACCAAGCATTTCATTACACTCTTTTGCAAGCGGGAATAGTAAATCCTTGTAAAGCCGAAGCCGTTGCTTGTTATTTAAATGTGTTGCGTGCCAGGCTTTTTCGCTGAAATATTTTGGTGCCAATCGTGTGTAAGTATTGAAAAGCTCCATATAAGTCATGAATCCAGTTTCAATTTTCTCAGCTAATTGTTTCGGAAGTGTTAAGGTCATAAAAGTTTATTCGCTGAAGCTTAATAAAAAGCTCAATTTTAAATGAAAATATTTTTGGCGTTTGCTAAGATATAATTTCATTGATTTTTAAGGGTTTATCTCGGGAAATCTTTGGGGAAATAAAATTTCGAAAATCTTTCGCAATCGATTGTTTGGAGTATATGAAAACATTTTATAATTTTCGCAGGTATTCATAAAACGAATATCTACAATAGGTTTAATAGGTTTGAGAGCAGGAAAAGGTTGGGTCAATGTCCCAACCTTTTTTGATTTTTAGTCGCCAAGACTTAGCTTAACCTTCTCAATTAAAACTTCTATGGGGAGTCCAAAATTCACACTTACTTATTTTGCAGCTTTTAGCGTCGCTTTAGTCTCACTTTTTGCTTGTGACACTAGTGAAAAGAGTACTAATGAGCGAATCGAAAATGTTTCGCTCGACGAAGAAGAACTAGATAAAAATAGATCTCAAATTGATTTGGCACTTGCGCAAAATAAAAATTGGTATACGCACTGGAGTAGTGATCTAGGAATATTTGATGCCTCCCAGTTTGAGTTGGTGATGACAGATACCATCGATCCCATGGAAATGCCTGAACGTAATCCGATTCTCAAGGGTGACCCGTTGTTTCCGTATCAAATGCCTCATCCAACCGGGAACGGGACGATGGATATCTATAGCTATAAGGTCGAGGCGCAGGATGCTATTGATGCTCCGTTCCTCAATCCAGATTCCGAAGTCGTTTGGTACAAGGAAGATGGGATGAAAGAACGCTTACTTTTTATGGGACCTTCGGGTATGTTTGAGGAAGGGCTTTGGCTGAGCGAAAGTGAATTTTTAGTCCTTGGATTTTTTCAGGAAGAAGCTGGTTATAGGCCTATGGCATGGCTGATCAATGTTGATAATCATTCTCTGAGACAATTTCAGATGAATAAGGTTTCAGAATCCTACGTACCTCAATCTTATATCAATTCAAAAATCAAACAGGTAGATTTGGGGTAATATGGATTTTGAAAGCGTGCTGAATTTGTTGGAAAATGGGATGAAACATCCTTTGCCAGGCAAAGAAGCGCAACTTTCTATGTCTCCAAATCCTGTGGATATGAGAAGGTTTGACCCAAAACTTCCAGATAATCATAGAAAAGGGGCAGTATTAATATTGCTTTACCCTTACAAAAACAAAGCATTTTTTCCTTTGATCAAAAGGCCAGTTTATCAGGGAGTTCATAGTGGACAGATTGCATTTCCAGGAGGTAAAATGGAGGAAGAAGACGGAGACGAAGTAGATACGGCACTTCGGGAAGCCTGGGAAGAGGTAGGTATTATGCCTGAGCAAGTCAAATTGATTGGTAGAATGAGTGATTTATTTATTCCTACCAGTAATTTTTTGGTTAGTCCTGTTTTGGGTTATTCGGAAGTGGTTCCAGAGTTTGTTCCTGAAGAAAAAGAAGTGGCAAGAATTATACAAGCCGCTGTCAGTACACTCTATGAACCCAGTATTCGCAAGCAGAAGATCCTAGAATTCAGCAATAATTTCCGCTTGGATACACCCTATTTTGAAGTAGATCAGGAGATGGTCTGGGGAGCGACAGCGATGATTTTAAGTGAATTGCTACAGATTCTCGAAAACGGAAAGCTTTAGACTCTGGGCTTTTTGGACAATTGTTGGTATTGTTGCAATCGATTATCCCAGATATAATGGAAGAAAATACCCCCTTGCTTACAAATGATGCTGTAGTTTTTGGATTGCTTATGGCAATTTTGGCTATAATTTTTGTCACCTCAGCTAGTGATAAACCTTTTTGGCAGAAATTCTACGGTGTTGTACCCACTGTTTTGCTCTGCTATTTCATACCTGCGCTTGCCAATTCCTTTGGGTTGATCTCAGGCGAAAGCTCTTCACTGTATAAAGTTGCCAGTAGGTATTTGCTTCCTGCTTCCTTGGTATTGTTTACGATCAGTATTGATATTAAAGGGATTTTGAAATTGGGACCTAAGGCGCTGACTATGTTTCTGGCAGGAACTGTCGGGATCATGCTCGGAGGTCCACTGGCATTGTTGACCGTAGGTACATTATTCCCTGATTTATTGGGCGGTAGTGGCCCCGAGGAGGTCTGGCGAGGACTTTCTACGATTGCGGGTTCTTGGATAGGAGGAGGAGCGAATCAAACTGCTATGTTGGAAGTTTTTGGGCCTAGTCCAGCGCTTTTCAGTCAGATGATTGCTGTGGATGTGTTGGTGGCAAATCTCTGGATGGCCGTATTGCTTTACTGGGCTGCAAAGCCTGAGAAGATAGATAAGTTTTTCAATGCTGACAGTACCAAAATTTATGAGCTTCGTGATAGAATAGAAGAGTTCAGAAAGGGAATCATGAAGATCCCAAGCCTATCAGATACTATGATTATTCTTGGTGTTGGCTTTGGTGTCACAGGAGTGGCTCATTTAATTGCAGATTTTCTTGCACCATTTATTGGAGAGAATTATCCCAATCTGAAGCAGTTCTCTTTGGATTCAGCTTTCTTTTGGATAGTTGTAATCGCTACTACTGCAGGACTATTACTGTCCTTCACTAAGGTTAGGAAATTAGAAGGCGCCGGAGCTTCGCGTATGGGAAGTGTTCTGCTATATGTATTGATCGCTACCATAGGGATGCAAATGGATCTAGGAGCCGTCTTAGATAACCCACTTTTGTTTGTGGTTGGGATAGTATGGATGTTTTTCCATATCATCATCATGCTTATCGTAGCATTTATTATCAAAGCTCCATTCTTCTATGTCGCAGTAGGATCACAGGCAAATGTTGGCGGTGCGGCATCAGCACCAATAGTAGCGGCAGCTTTTGATGCCTCACTCGCGCCAGTTGGCGTGCTTTTGGCTGTATTAGGATATGCTGCAGGTACGTATGGTGCGTATCTTTGTGGCTTGATGATGCAGGCTATTTCGGGAGGATAATGAAACACACAAGGAAACTAGTTTTTATATGCAATGGATCCGATTGTAAGCAAGGCGGGGCTAAAAAATTGTATAAGGAACTGAAAGGTCTTACTGATGTACCACCGCTTAAAGGGAGCTGTAAATTCATCAAAACCAAGTGCATGGATATGTGTAAAACAGCACCCAATGTGATAGTGGGTGATCATTTCTGCAAGAAGACAACTGCTGATAAAGTATTGTCACAAATAAAAAAGTCCTGATTTTCAGGACTTTTTGTTTTAGTTAGATGGTCTAGTGATCTGTTTGAGTGTTACTTCAGGACTGGATACTTCATTACTTCGATTAAGCGCTCTATCCTGTATTGATACATCTATTCTTATCGTATCTGTTCTGAAAATAGATTCCCAGCCTGATGATAGCATTCCGTAACTGATATTTCCTTCTACAGCCTGACCCTCTTCAGAGGTAAGGATTCTTGGAAAACGACCATTGAAAGTGGTATAGAAAGGAGGATCTTGCCATTTGAATTCTTTGAACTGACCATTTCTCTTGATAAAGAACTTCAGGAAAATATTGAATTGGTTTGGGTTTTGTTTTACCCAAATAGTGTCTTTGACAACCTGGTTATTTACAATCGGATCCACTAGCCAATCAATAGGATTGTAAGATGGAGCCTCCGAAGGTCTGGTACTATAGGTAATCAGCTCTCCCGTAGAATTCCTCTGAAAGTCCACATCTTGAAAAGGAGGATCATCATCTGTAGCTGATAATCCTAGATCTCCTTCGGCATCTTGAAAATCAATTCCGATAATCAGGGAATCTGCACCTGAAGTTGGCGCGTATTCTATTGATTCAAAGACAATTTTAGGCACTGAAGGGAAATTATCTGGTTGATTGATACAGGCAGTTGCGAGGATCAGTAAAAAGAATATTCCTAAATAGCTTTTTAAACGCATAGGGTGAAAGTAAATTTACCACCAAATTAAACCATTACTTTGGTTCGATTGATGCAAAATATAAAACGATGCAGGATTTTAAAAGTTTTTCGAGTAGGCTAAATAATTTGAAATCGGAAGAATTTGAAAATTTTGCGTTGGAACTTTTTCATTTCCAAGCTCAGGCTAATCCAATTTATAAGAAATACCTAGAAGCTCGTAACGTAAGTACGCAATCGGTGAAATCTTTGGATCAAATTCCATTTTTACCAATTCGCTTTTTCAAAGACCATGACGTGATCTCCGCTCCGAGTGCTACGATGAAAGGACACTTCTCCAGTAGTGGAACTACCGGGATGATTACTAGCAAGCATTATTTCTGGTCTGAGGGCTGGTATCAGCAACATGCACAGCAAATCTTTGAAGCTAAGTATGGAGAGATAGAGGGATTCCATGTTTTGGCACTCTTGCCTGCTTATTTGGAGAGGAAAGGAAGTAGCCTAGTGAGCATGGCAGATCATTTTATCAGAGAAAGTAGATCGGAGCATTCTGGATTTTATCTGTACAATCAGGATGAATTGCTGAAGAAAATGGAATTGCTGGCGAATGATAATAGAAAGATCTTATTGCTCGGGGTCACTTTTGCCTTGTTGGATTTGGCCGAGTCAGGGAAGAAGTTGAATGCTCCATCAAATCTTATAGTAATGGAAACTGGCGGAATGAAGGGGAGACGAAAGGAGATGATTCGCGAAGAAGTTCATGATATTCTCAAACCATTTTTCGGTGTAGTTACTATACATTCTGAATACGGAATGACGGAGTTGATGTCTCAGGCTTATTCCAAAGGTCATGGGAAATATACCTTACCCAATTCCATGCGCGTTGTTCTTAGAGATGTGAATGATCCGCTCGCACTTTCGCAGAGATCTCAGGGAGGAATTAATGTGATTGATCTCGCAAATTTTCATTCTTGTGCATTTATTGAGACCCAAGATTTGGGGAAATATGATGAAAATGGAATGTTGGAAGTGCTAGGAAGATTTGATAACAGTGAAATTCGCGGTTGTAATCTCTTGGTGCAGTAATTGCTATCTTAATATTAATTGGACATATTTGAACTGAACAAAAATCACGACATGAAAAAATTAGCCACTGCAGCATTATTAATTGGGATTTTAGCCTTGGGAGCTTGTGCTTCCAGCAAGCCATGCCCAGCTTACGCGAAAGCACCTACATCTCAGGACGCCAATAGCTAAAAAAATACGCTGACTTAATAGTCAGCGTATTTTTTTATATCCTCTAGGCTAATTTCAGGTTCGCCCAAAATCACCAATCTCTCTACTACATTTCGTAGTTCCCGGATATTCCCAGTCCATGGATAATCCTGCAATTTCGCCATAGCGGCTTTACTGAAGCTTTTTGGCGCATCTCCATTTTCCTGTGAGATATCATCCAAAAACTTATTTACAAGTAAAGGGATATCATCTTTTCTGTCCTTCAAAGCAGGAACTTGTATCAGGATCACACCAAGTCGGTGGTATAAATCCTCTCTGAATCTATTCTCCTCAATCTCTTTTTTCAGATCCTTATTCGTAGCGGCCAAGACACGCACATCCACTTTGATGTCTTTGTCCGAACCTACACGATTGATCAGATTTTCTTGAAGAGCACGTAGTACTTTGGACTGGGCTGAAAGCGACATGTCACCGATTTCATCGAGAAATAGTGTGCCGCCTTGAGCTTGCTCAAATTTACCTTGACGCTGCTTATGAGCTGAGGTGAAGGCTCCTTTTTCATGTCCGAAAAGCTCACTTTCAATTAACTCTGAAGGAATAGCAGCACAGTTCACAGCTACAAAAGGATGGGCAGCTCTATTGCTTTTGGCATGCACCCAATGTGCCACCAGTTCTTTACCTGTTCCATTTGGACCCGTGATTAAGACTCTTGCATCCGTGGGAGCTACCTTTTCAATCGTTTCTTTTACCTGTTGAATGGCATCAGATTCTCCGACCATGTCCAGTTTTTTGGAAAGCTTCTTCTTCAGAACTTTAGTCTCTGTGACAAGATTCTTTTTGTCTAAAGCATTTCGAACTGTCAGAAGTAGGCGATTAAGATCCGGAGGTTTGGGGATAAAGTCGAAAGCTCCTTTTTTAGTGGCTTCGACTGCAGTTTCAATACTACCGTGAGCGGAGATCATGATGAACTGAGGAGATCTGTCCAATGCCTTAGCTTTTTCCAGAACTTCAATTCCATCCATTTTAGGCATTTTGACATCGCAAAGAACTAGATCGTAATCATCTTCCTGCAATTTTGCCAAGCCTTCCTCGCCATCCTGGGCTTCAGTAACAATGTATTTCTCGTATTCTAAAATTTCGCGTAATGTAGCGCGGATGACTTTCTCGTCATCGATGATCAGTATTTTCGACATAGTTTCAATATAAAATAAAAAAGTGCAAGTCTATAAGCCGGGTCCTGTTTCCTCTTCTATTTTCAGAATTGGTTTCTTGTCATTTATCTAGTCCCGATTTCACAATCGGGATCAATCGATCTACCCGTTCCGCATAAAAGCGAGCAACTTTTCTCGGAACTTAATCCGACGCGGAACCTATTTGATCTTTCAACCCATAAGGTTTGCCGTGCCCCTGACATCACTGCCAGAGCGGTGGGCTCTTACTCCACCTTTTCACCCTTACCCTTCGTGCCGATAGCTATCGGCATCAGGGCAGGCCCCGAAGTCGAATGGCGGTATATTCTCTGTTGCACTAGCTGTAAACTGACCGTCACCAGTCAGCCTCCTTCCCGTTAGGAAGTATGGCGCTCTATGTTGCCCGGACTTTCCTCCTCCTCACTATTACCATGAGACGGCGACAAGACGACTTGCACGTTGCAAAGAACGTTAAAATCTTGCTATCAGTTTTAAAAATGTACGATAGTAAACAGCCTAGGAGAAAGGTGATGCTATAAGTCGTTCTTTTTCTGTGGCTTTTGACTTATCTTTTTCGAATGGATAGTAGCAAAAGCAAGAAGTTTAGGAAAATGATCCGAGCCGTCAATTGGTATCCACCATTCCTGTTTTCAGGAATTAAGGTGATTGATTATGCAGCGGATTTTTCTATGTTTCGCACCAGACTCAAGCTCACCTGGTTTAATAGGAATTTGTTGGGGACTGCTTTTGGAGGCTCGCTCTATGCTATGTGTGATCCATTTTTCATGTTTATTTTACTGATTCAATTGGGAGAGGAGTATATCGTCTGGGATAAAACGGCGAGCATTGAATTTCTAAAACCCGGGAAAGGAACTGTTTATGCAGAATTTAAGCTTTCTCCTTCCCAAATTGATGAGATAAAAATAGCTGTAGATCGAGATGGAAAAGGAGTGTTTGAATTCCCTTGTGAAGTAACAGATGGCGCGGGGAACATTATCACAAAGCTAAAGAAAGGCGTATATGTGCGAAGAAAAGACTTTGCGAAGCCGAATGCCTAGCTTTCGATTGCTTAACTTTGCCCGCTAACCAAGAAGACCATGATAATAGTAGGGGATACCGTGCTCTCGGATGATATTAAAGAGAATTTTTTCGTATGTGACCTGGAGGCATGCAAAGGCGCATGCTGTGTGGAGGGGGATGCTGGTGCTCCTTTGGAAGATGAGGAAACCAAAATCATCGAAGATATCTACCCGATCGTCAAAGATTATATCACAGAGGAAGGCCGTCAAGCTATTGCCAAGCAAGGTACTTGGGTGTTTGACAAGGACGGTGACAAAGGCACTCCTACCATTGGTGACAACCGCGAATGTGCTTATGCACTCCGTGATGATCGAGGAATATTGAAATGTGGAATTGAGCAAGCTTACCTTGATGGGAAGACTTCTTATAAAAAGCCTATTAGCTGCCATATGTATCCGATTCGCGTCACTAAATACGATCAGTTTGATGCATTGAATTACGATCGCTGGCATATTTGCGATCCAGCTTGTCAGTTAGGATCCAGCCTGAAAGTTCCAATCTACAAATTCCTCAAAGATGCACTTACCCGCAAATACGGTGAGGCTTGGTATGCGGAGTTGTTAGAGGAAATCGAGGGGTAAGTTGATTTGAAATCATATTAAAGGCTCTTTTTTGGAGGTGGTGGCGGTAATGGAGGTCCAGAATTTTTATTATTTTCCCGCGGCGGCAAATTAGACACATCGTTTTCCTCAAACATGGATAGTGGTTTCGCTCTCTTATCTATTATTTCCCCCTCTTTGGCAAAAAGGAAATAGTGAGGAAATTCCCCTTCCCAGTCAAACAACAAAGCGAACTCCTTCTTTAATATGGGGCCTGACTCACCTACAACCAAAAAGCAGTTTTCCTTTTTTAAATTGTATCTCTCTACAATATTGAGCCATTTTGTTTTATCATTTTCGAAAAACAACCAAATAGGTCGTACTTTTTTCGAGTTGTCCAAATGTGCTGTTTTTGCATAGACAGACATCTCTTCCAGACAAGGTTTACACCATGATCCTGAAAAATCAAGTAATAGATATGGCTGCTCAGTTGTCCCAAACAGCTCTTCAAAAACAAGCTCTTTGTCATTCACATCAAATAACCTGACGCCTCTAATTTCATTGTTTATATATCCCGATTTTTCAGTTCCGCGATGGGTATTCTGATCTAGGTGAATTGCATATTCCTTATAAGCAGGATAGGTTAGTTTGTCAATAAGCTCTAGTTTTTGTTCTTCACTTAACATTCCGTCATTAAAAAGATTGAGCTGTACATACTGCTTAACGGTATCATTACTGCCATTGAACCTTTCAAGAATAGATTGCGCGTCGAGACCCATTTCCTTGAAAAAGTAAAAGACAGATCGGTAGTAGACCAAAGTTACGGGGTCATCATAATCCTCTTCTTGTAAACTAGCATATTCAAGCATATTCATCTCACTAGTTTCAATGGCACTTCTTATTGATTCGTCTTTGGTGTTGGTATAAAGAAGTGCAAGCCTGTACGCTAATCGTCCGAGAAGTTCGTTAGCACCATATTTTTTTACCGTTTCAAAAGTAGAACTGTCACGTTTCAGAATGGGGTGATCTTTGTAAATCAGTACCGAACAACTGTCAGCCATGCTCTTGAGGCTTTCTGTAGATAGAAATTCAGCCATCCGGTCAGCCGTTTTCAGACTTTTGAGAGAATTGGTAATACTGTTTAAATATTTCTCGAGCAAAAGACCAGAGTCTCCCTTCCATATAAAAAATACATTTCCATGATTAATGTTGATGGTATCCTTATAGCTCTCCTTTGTTTGCAACAAGACTTCAAAGTCCATGTTTAGGCTGTCGCCCGGCTCAATATGATATATATAATGGTTCAAGGTCAAATAAGTCGGCTTATCGATAGAAATTTTTAGAACGGTTTTTAGATTCGCTGAAGTATCAATAGTATATGGAGGAGGTGGGAGATAAAGCGGATCAAAAGCTAACGGATTACGCCGCCCAAGAGACGACAAATGCTCCCTGTCAGCATTCTTTTTGAGGTTAATTACAATTGTGGTGTTATAGACTTCCGGCTTTTCATCAGACAACTCTCCGGCATGCTGAGAATAACATGAAACGCACCAAATAAGCAGGAATGAAAGAATGGGAAGCGTCTTACAAAAATTTGTCATCATAGTTTTTAGAGTAAAGTGATTGCAAGTGTGGTTAGTAAAAAATTAGTTAAAATAAATTCTTAATTATTTTAAGGATTTTATTCGGCGAAAAAAAATATTTTATGATTTTTTAGGATTCTTAGTTCAGTTGTACCCCATTGAATTATAGAAGCATTAACAACGAAATTATACTAAAGGAATAAATTGACCAGATCTAATACTTCAGAAAAAGTAATATCTGATTTGGGTAGACAGATTCACCTTTATTATCAGAGTTGGATTAATCTTTAGAATTCGGGTAAGCTTTAGTTTTAAAACCAACTTGACAGGGGCCTGTTTCATCTGTTAATTTGTTGTTTTTTGGTGACCAAAACCCCTATCCCGAACTGATTACGGGGAATCTTGGTATGCGGAGTTGTAGGAGGAGATTGAGGGATAAATTGAGTTCCCTTGTCTATTGATTTGCAGTTCCTATTGGCAATTCACTATACGCAACAGTATTTCTAATCACAATTTGGCTTTGCTCGAATGAGGCGTGGAGAGCTTGCATTATTATGGGCACAGCTTCTTTTTTAAGTGAATAATTACAGCTGTAAGAAGTTATAAATTACTTAGGCAGTATATTCTGATTGATTTTGAACAAATTATTCGGGTCATATTTCTTTTTTATTTGACTTAAACGCTCGTAGTTATGTTTGTAGCTCGCTTGTACGCGTTCCTGACCTTCATCCATCATAAAATTGGAATAGGCTCCTCCCGCAGAATAAGGATGTAAAGCTTTCCAATAATCCTTACACCAATCTGTAATTTTATCACTATTTGCTGGATCAGGATCTACCCCTACGATTACCCCGGCGTACTTGGCATCTCGATATGCCCAAGGAGTTTCTTCAGGACCAACTCTGCTTGCAGCCCCACTAATAGGATATAAGTGCATTTGAGAAAGTGGAGTGGGGATAGTAGAGCCGAAGGCTAAATGTTGTTTTCTTAGTTCGGGGCCTAATTCATCAAAAAAATCTGCACGCCAGTACCATTGCAATCCTGGAGGGAAAAGTCCGTCAAATAAGGTCTGGATAGCTGGATAAGGCATTTCACCTACATGATCGAATATTGGGTTCATTTCCAATATTGGCTGAAATACTTCTTTTGCCTTGTTCATATCTCCTGTGTAGCACCATACAATACCGCAAAATTGTTTGTTATGTAAATTCTCTGGAAAGGGAGGGCCTGGAATAACCAGCGTTGCTATGAATCCATTCAAGTCATCCTCAGCGTTGTGAATGAATTTGTGATACCAATCCATTATTTCTTCTGTCTTTTCTATGGGCCATAAAGTGGGGCCACCAAAAACTGTTTTTACCGGATGCGCCTGAAATTTGAATGAAGTTACAATGCCAAAATTCCCACCTCCACCACGGATTGCCCAGAATAAATCTTTGTTTTGTTCAGCACTAACAGTGACAAAACTTCCGTCCGCCAATACCATATCTGCTTCTAGCAAATTGTCAATAGTTAATCCATATTTTCTTGATAAATAGCCAACTCCACCCCCAAGTGTTAAACCTCCAACTCCTGTAGTAGAAATAATTCCGGCAGGTACTGCTAGACCAAATGGATGTGTAGCATGATCCACCTCTCCCCAAAGATTTCCTCCGCCAACTCTTACAGTATTGTTTGAAGTATCGACTCTGACAAATTTGATCCCCGAAAGATCTATTACCAATCCATCATCGCATAGGCCAAGTCCGCCTCCATTATGTCCGCCACCTCTAATTGCAACAATAAGATCATTTTCCCTGGCAAAATTAACTGCGGCAATTACATCGGCTACATCCCTACATAGGACAAACATTCCAGGATGTTTGTCGATCATTCCATTAAAAACCTTTCTGGTTTCATCATACTCCTTGTCCGATGGCTTGACAACTTTACCTCTGAGTTGAGAAGTCAAATTTTCAACTAGTGATGAGTCTATGTCTTTTATAAGATTCTCCATGATTTTCAGTTTTTTCTATGAAGACTAAAAATAGGTGCTCTTAAAATGAAGCTGAGCTACATTTCATTCAAAAAACAGGAAATTCTGACCATAAGAGATTTGCAAGTAAAGAAAGTTGAGAAGTAAACTACTGAATGCACCCTCAGTAAATTTTAAGATTCATTTAGTACTTAGGAGGAGAGATTACTTGTTTTTGTATAAACGGATGGAAGTATATCATATGCTTTTTGGAAGCATTTTGAAAAATAAGCTGGCGTATTAAAACCTGTTTCGTACGCTATATCTGAAATATTCCCATTTTTTTTATTCAATAACTCTATGGCTCTATCTAACCTATACTCCTTTAGAAAACTGTTGGGTGATTTTCCTGTTATAGCAATCATTTTTCTATATAGCTGTGACTTACTATATCCCAAACTCTTACTAAAATCATCCGCCGTTAAAGATGTATTCCTCCATTCTTTTTCCGTGTAATCCATTAAACCATTCAGGAATTTTTCATCAATGGAATCCAATGCTATAATATGCTCGCTATCTATAGGAGTATTAAGGTTTTCACTTTCATATAGATCCCTAACTTCGGCAGATATCGCAATTTTCCCCTTTACTACATCGCATATCCGTTCTGCCAATTGTATGGTGTCTTCAAAAATCCCTTCTTTTGATGTTACTGGCACTCCGGCGCTTAAGCCTATTTTAGTAGTGAAAGAAGTGACAATATCGGATGCTGCTGTATGTTGATTTCCAGTCTGGATCTTCAAGGCGCATACTATCGCATCGGTTACGGAATTGAAGGAAATCAAAATGTAATTGTTTTTTTGCTTTACGATTCTGCCATTTAAAGTAGTTATAGTTCCAATAATGGATTTGTTGTACTCATCCATAGCTTGTTTAACTGATCTTCCGGATGGGTTTTTTAAAGATAAATGTTTGATACTCGCAACCATTATTGTCCTGAAGGCAGGATCATTAATAATATTTAGTGCGGTATTTTGTGATTTTTTGGGGTCTTCAATTCGGCCTAAAAATGATTCCACCACAGTACTATCTACCTCGATAATCCTATGAGGAACAGCTCCATGTGCCTTATCATGCATTTCTTGAATTGCCTTCTTATTTGGAGCCTCAACTAAGCAAAAGGCTGTTTTTCTTGTATCGTCAAACCAATAGGTTAATCCTTTACAATTAAATTTATGCTGAATTTTTAAATCCTTTTGATGTAAATCGGCTACAATTTCAGCTGTTACTTCTTCCGAAACATCGTGGCGATCCATGTAAATTGGCATAAGCTAAAATTTAAAAGTTACCTTTTTTGAAAATAATTCTATTGTATTTAAAAGCTACTAGTCTATAATTTAGCCATTTAAATTGAAATAACTGGAATTGAAATAACCTAACAATAGATGTTTAGTACGATGTATCAACTCCAACATGGCATCTAGAAGTTGTCCTGTGAAATTAGCTTTAAACTGATCCATATCAGTAGGACAGAAAATGCAGGCTCATCGAAAATGTAATGTCGGAGAGAGTCAAGGAAATTATCAAATAAGAATGCTTGAAGGGGTATAAGGTCCCATAAATTGATAAGTACCACTTTCCTCGTGAAAAGAATAAGATATCTGATTCAATCAGTTTGAGACGATTAAATGGAGCTTCTTATTGATTTACATCTGTAAACCTCCTGATTTCTCAAAGACATTTTTCCATGCTTTTCATTGTTCAGCTGGACATCAAAGAATTATTTAGTTCCACGATTTAATTGGGCATTATTTAAAACTTTCAATAATTCTTCACTTAAAGTTTTAAGGTTTTTATAAAATCATTACTTTCATAAATCCAATAGAAAATAGTATTATTCTAATAAAATGCGTTTTATTACGCCTAAAAAACATTTAAATGAGTGTGCAATTATCTGGAATTGAGTCTTATCATATTCTCGATACAGAACCTTCCGAGCAATTTGACAAACTAACCCAATTAGCAGTTAAAATCTGCAATGCTGACGCGGCTTTTGTGTCCTTAGTTGATAAAGATAGGCAATGGTTTAAGTCCAAGGTTGGATTTGATCATTCGGAGGCTCCGTATTCCAAAACCATTTGCCAAAATATGATAAAAGAAAATCTGTCTCATCTGTATATTCCTGATTTGAGCTTGGATGAAACCTTCAAAGAATATTTAGCTTGTGTGGAATTCGGAGTAAGGTTTTATGCAGGTTTTCCTCTTAAATCTGCGGACAATTCCATACTTGGAAGTTTTTGCGTAATTGGTTATGAGCCTCAACTCCTAGATGAAGTACAGTTAGAATTCCTTAAAACCATGGCTGATCAGACCATGATTTTAATTGAATCCCATAAGCTTAATTATGAATTATCACTTCAGGCAGCTCAACTAGAAAAACGAAGAATTGTGACTGATACGGCTGCTGTGATCGGGAAACTGGGAGGGTTGTATTTGGATTTGTCTGGTAAGGATATCTTCTGGACTCCTTCGAATAATGTCTTGTTTAATCTTAGAATGGATTATGCTATGACATTTGAGGAATTCGAATCAGGTACTTTTACTATTGATAACTCAGCTGTATCATTATTTGAAAAAATCAGAGATTTTAGTATTTCTCTTACTGCTTTAGATTCCAAATATTCATTTGATTATGAAACTGAGGATAGAAGGATAGAAGTTCATTGTGAATTATTTGGCAGGGAATTATATGTAGTTTTTCAGGATGTGACAGTCGAATACAGGTTGAGACAGCAGCTTCAAATGAGTGAAATGGAAGCTGTACGAACTGCTAATAATTACAAATCTCTAGTAAATAATTCAACATTTTACATCTGCAAAACTGAGCTTGATGGCAGGCTGAGCTTTTATAATGATTTTTATGCCACTGAATTAGGTATGAGTCCATTGGAGACCTCAGGAGATGCAATAGATTTTTTTCACTCAGTCAAACCAGGCTATTTAGACTATGTCAAGGAAGCTTTTTTCAAAGTTGCTTCTGGAATAGAACCCAAATGCAGAGTTCTAGTAAAGGAAACAAATCATAAGCAAGAAGAGGTCGCCAACCTATGGGATTTTATAGGACTAAAAAACTCTGAGAATGAACTTTCAGAGGTATTATGCTTGGGTTATGATGTTACTGAGTTGGAAGAAAATAGAGTTCAAGTTCAGCTTCTTGCTGATTACACTGCTTTCCAGAACAAAAAACTTTTAGAATACAATTCCATCGTTTCCCATGATATCCGTTCTCATGTAGCCAATGCTGTGGGCTTAATCAGTTTGATGGATTTAATAAGTGATAAAGATGAGCAGCAAAATTATTTTCGACTTTTGAAGAAGGAAATTAAGAAAACAGACCGGACTATTATTGCCTTGAATAGATTGACTTCTAAGACTTCTGTTTTTGAAAGTGGCAAGGAACCTGTTTCTCTATACCATTTGATAGAGCAAGTATTTGAACTTTTAAGAAAAACCAAACCCCATGCCCGTTTCACTGCTGTTAATAATACACCTCTCGACTTAATTATATTTTCAATCAGGGAATACCTCGAAAACGTGTTTTTAAACGTGTTCGCCAATTCACTTAAACTCGTTTCCCCAGAAAGAGAACTTCAAATTGAAATTGCTGCAGTTCAGATTACTAATTCAATGCTGCAAATTAAAATTGAGGACAATGGGATAGGAATTGACATGCAGCAGTATGGAGATGAGATATTTAAAATTCAACGACCACTGAAGGATACACAATATGGAAATGGCATAGGGCTTTATCTGGTTAAAAAACAAATTGAGGCATTGGGAGGACGGGTTGATATTCAGAGTGAAGATGGTAAGGGTACAAACATTGCTTTAGAGTTTTTGAACTATGAGGATTAAACTATTAATTATTGATGATGACTTGGTCTCCTTATTGATCGCCAAGAAGTATTTGACTGTCTCTGGTTTTGAAGAGATAGTAGAAGAACTATTGATTTTTAATAAACCTATAGATGGCTTGAACCTATTGTTTGCAGCAGAAAAAACACATGAGGTTTGCCAATATTGGATTTTATTGGATATCAATATGCCGAAAATTAGTGGGTGGGATTTTTTAAATAAGGTGGAAAGTTTGAATCTTGAAAATGATGTAAAAGTGATTATGGTCACTTCCTCCATTAGTGAGGAGGACAAGAATAGAGCTGCGTCATTTAGTTCGGTGTTTGGTTATATATCAAAGCCCTTGGATAAGAGAAAGTGTACTAAAATCAAGCAAATAATCCTGAAATCAGATAATAGCTAGTGTATTTATAATTGCTTATTATGGATGATGAATGTGTTCGGCGATCAAATTGACCCCCATAGTTAAATGAGTTTTTTTCGGTACTACGACTGGAGCCCGAAATAGAAGTATTGATCAATCCCATGTCTCGGCATACCTGCATGGAGCTTCCGAGCAGTTGAAAGGACAAATTGCCCTTGCTAAGATTATCATGGCTCGACTTGCTTCCCATCAGTTGTAGTATGTATTATCCATATCGACTAAATACATTGAAAGGCTTGTTGATGTGCATGACAAAGTCTTAATTTGGTAACAGCAGACAGCCGATTACCTGAGGATATTACGTTTCGAGGCAATAGTGTAGTAAAAATGTAGTAATTACGAGTGCTAACAGCAAATCCAAAAATGATCGAATTATTAACCTATTTGAATCAAATACAAAGCCTATCAGATAAGTCTGAGCAAGCATTAGTTTCTATTTGTAATGAAATTATTGTCAAAAAAGGTAAAGACTTACATCCAATAGGAAATACTTGCAGAAATATTTATTTCATAAAAAAAGGGTTTTTAAGAATCTATTATTTCAAAGATTATACAGATGTGACGGAAAGTTTTGAATTTGAAAATGCTATTGTAGCTAGAGCGGATAGTTTATTTAATTCCAACCCTTCAAAAAAAGGTATTCAAGCAATCGAAGACTCGGAGCTAGTTGCTATTAATTCAGCTCAACTTTTTAAATTATATGATGAATTTCCTGATATTGAACGGTTGTTTCGGAAAATATTTGAAAATGCATATGTTGAAACGGTGAATAGAATAGAAAGTTTACAATTTCATACAGCAGAAGAACGCTACGCCAACCTTTTAGATCAATCAAAGAATATTATACAAAGAGTTCCTTTAAAATACATTGCCTCCTATCTAGGAATTACTCAAGTTAGCCTAAGTAGAATTAGAGCTAAAAGGTAATTATTTAACAAATGTAAAATATTTTCTTAGTATTCATTCTGACCTTTGCAGTACCAAAAGCAAAAAATATGAATGAAGTAAAATTGGGGCTGAAGGAAAATTTGAAACAGTTTTCCATATTAGTTATCGTTAATGCATTTGTTGGTGGAATGGTGGGCCTAGAACGCTCCATTTTACCTGAGATAGCAGGAAAAGAATTTGGTTTAGTTGTAAAAACTGCAATTCTATCTTTTATCATAGTATTTGGCATTACAAAAGCTATTACCAATTACTATACAGGGGCTTTAGCCAATAAGTATGGGCGGAAAAACTTATTGATATTAGGTTGGATTATTGGTATTCCAATTCCTTTTATCCTAATGTATGCACCAAGTTGGAATTGGATCATTTTTGCCAATGTTTTACTTGGAATCAATCAAGGACTTGCATGGAGTAGCACTGTTGTAATGAAAATTGATTTAGTTGGCGAAAAAGATAGGGGTTTTGCAATGGGGTTAAATGAATTTGCAGGCTATTTATCCGTTGCAATTGTTGCTTTTTTAACAGGCTGGATTGCTAGTAATTATGGATTAAGACCATATCCTTTTTACATTGGAATTGTACTTGTGATTTTAGGATTGATTTTTAGCATCTTCTTTATTAAGGATACAAAACTGCACGTAGCTAAGGAATTAAAATCAAATACTACTCCATTACTAAAAAATATTTTTTGGGATACTACTTGGAAGAATAAGAATCTAGGCTCTGTTTCTCAAGCTGGCTTAATAAACAACTTAAATGATGGAATGGTCTGGGGAATATTCCCGCTATTATTAATCAGCAAAAATTTCACCATAGAACAAATTGGTTTAATTACAGCAGTTTATCCAGCAGTATGGGGAATTGGGCAATTATTTACAGGCAAAATGGCCGACAAATACCAAAAGAAAGAAATGTTATTTTGGGGAATGTTATTACAAGCCATCACCCTTTTATTATTTGTATTTGCTCAAGAATTGTATCAATACATTACACTAGCTGCAATTTTAGGATGGGGAACCGCAATGGTTTACCCTACCTTTTTAGCAACTATTGCTGAAAATACAAATCCAATTGATAGAGCAAAAAGTATTGGTATTTTTAGATTATGGAGAGATTTAGGTTATGCTATTGGGGCAATATTAACGGGGTTAATTGCAGATTTTTATAACATAAATAGTTCGATTATTTTTATAGGATTGCTTACGCTAATTTCTGCAGTTATTATTAAATATAGAATGCGAAGTAAGATGAATTGTATTTCAAAATCAGATGTACTTAAATATAAAAATTTTATAATACTTGATGTAAGAACTAATGAAGAACGAGAAATTAAGTATATTCCCAACTCTATTCATATTCCAATTAATGAACTGGAAAATAGAATAAACGAACTGTCCAATAAAAACTTTTATATAACCGCTTGTGGAAAAGGTGGAGGGAGATCAATTCTGGGTGCTGAAATATTACGCAAATCAAATTTTGAAGCAAGCTGGCTCTGTAATGGGACAATAGGATGGCTTGAAAAATAAAAAACACATGGTAACACAATCTAAAAATTCAAGAGAATCTTTCTGTTGAATTAAAGGATACCTGTGATTTCCACATCAAACAATACCACGAAAATTACCGCTTTGATCTGAATTCGTAATTGAAAGACTTTTCGCTTCTGGATTTTAAAGTGTCAAATGAATAGCTTTTGATTAGTTAACCCTTGCATAAGAGAGAGAGAGATTAGTGGGCCTATAGCTGAATAAATAGGAAGATACCCCTTCAGCCTTCCAAAATGATGACTAGAATGAAGGTGGGGAAAAGTGATAATACAGCTGGGACTGTGAGGATTAATAAAAAGACGAAATAATCTGTTCAATTAGAATCCCCATCAGTTAATTTTCCGACTCGTAGTTAATTTGAATTTTCTCAACTTTTTGCTTCAGACATGATTCCCTGATAATTAGTTTAGTTTCTATCCTGCTTGTTTCCATAAGCATTGTCGGATTTTGGATCTTGTTAAGTAAGTAATTTGCTCCCATTACACCCATTTCAAACGGCTGCTGATTTACTGTGCTATGAGTGGGGCTGATGTAGGTTCATCGGCAAAAGCTTTCAAAGAAAATTTCTTAAGCATCAGAGTTCTATCTACTCACCCAAAAAATAAATTTCATCTCCTGCACAATTCCCCTCGACGAAATCCTTAATTTGGACTCAGCAGAACCCCGAAGACCTGTGGGGTATTAGCGATATAGAAGCGATAGGGAATTGGGAGATGGGTTATATATAAGTGTTAAGTGAAATTTTAAGACCACTTCAGGATGAAAGAATACTATTTACATACGAATAAAAAAAATGAATTAGATTTCAGCGCAATATATGAAGTCGAAAATTGTAAAGCAAAGCGATTATTCATTGATGAAAAGGCAATTGGTTATAAAATTATTCATTACCTAAAATCTTTTAATAAAAGAGATGCAATAGATATTTTAGATGGAGAAAATCTACTAACAGCTATATACAAAAGAGATGAAATTTACAAAAAATATAAAAGCTTAAGAAAATACGATAAAACATTAAAGCTTATAAATGAACCTGGCGAATTTTATTCGAGAATTTATAGACCTATAATCAGTAGCAAGAAATTATTTCTATCTGAAGAAAAAATAGAAAAAGTAATTCAAAATATATCTGGAAGATACGATCTGTCAATTCCTCGTAATGAAGAAATAATGATAGCATCTATAAATCAACTTGCGATACTAACAGATGAATTAAATTTAATTTTTAAGACATTACATCCAACAAAAGACAATTATAAATCTTATGGGCATAACATACGAAACCTTTTAATTTTGGTTTGTACAGAGGTAGAAGCTCAACTAAAAGGAATAATTAAGTCTAATTCAAGCCATTTAAAAACGAATTACAAAACAAGTGACTATTATAAATTGAATGATATATTAAAGTTGGCAGAATATAAAGTTGCTTTTAGTTATTATCCCTCCATTGAATTGTGTTCTCCATTTAAGAGCTGGAAAAATAATAAACCAACACAAAGCTTAAAATGGTATGATAGTTATAATGCCGTAAAGCATGATAGAGAAGGCTCATTTGACCGAGCCAACTTGAGAGACACAATTGATGCAGTTTCGGCCTTAGCAATTCTTATAATTGCACAGTATGGGAATAAAATATCATATTGGAATGAGAGAATTGGAAATTACTATAGTTTAGAAAAATTGCCTTCATGGAACATACTAGATCATTATTTACCTCCTTTTGAAAATTGTAATTGGGAAGTAAAAACAATAATCATTTAAAAATATTCGCCTAAAAACAAGGCCTAGACCGCATTTAAACGGGTTATAGCCAAACGTTATGGGTGATTTTATTAGACCAATATGAATACATTTAAGGAGTTCAAATTCGAAAGAAAAAAAGGAATTGTTTGGGTTTGTGATGTGATAAAATCATCAAGCTATTTAAACTCAAATAATTCAGTGGGCGACATTGAAGAGTATTTGCCAAGACTTTATTGGACCGCAAATAATCTAGTAAATTCATTTGGAGGAAAATTTATTAAATGGACAGGGGATGGATTTTTGGCTTGGTTTGATGTTGACTTAGACAGAAACAAAACGAAAATTGCTGACAAAGTATTTAAAGCAGCTTGGCATTTAACTTTTTTAAATAATGTAACTCAGCTAGGGGTAAAACCCGAAAATAAATTTGGTATAAGGCACGGAGTAACTTACGAGAAAGACGGATTATTATTCGAAATTCAAGAAAAAGGGGGAAATCAATCTCTTGACCTAATAGGAAGAGCAGTTGTACTAGCCTTTAGACTTTCTGGTATTCAAGCAAAATTCCCAAGTATTGTAACAGAAAAAGAAATTATTTCAGAAAACTCTTCTTATTGTAAATTCATCAATTGGAATTATAATGAAAACGATATTTTAAAATTTTTCAAGGGTGAAATATTAGGAGTTGATGAAATAATGATTACATCAGATGCATTAACAGAGGGCAATTCAGAAAATTTTAAAGGCAAATTAAGAAACCTGATTTATGAAGTAGATAACAATATTTCAAAAGATAAAGAAATAGAAGAATCACTATTGAATTTTTTAATTTTAATGAAAAATGGACCTAGTTGGTGTAGCGATGTTATAAATTTGGAATTAGAGTTCAATAAAAAAATGTTAGAATCACTTAGGAAAACAAAAACATTTACAGATAACAAATAAAAACTATCCTTAACACTGTTTTGGGTTATTAGCCAGACAGTTCGAATAGGTAAATTTGAGCGATGAATAAACTCTGGAACTTGCAGATAGTTTACGGTTTCAAAAAACCACCAACGCAAAGCCCGAAACCATTACCTTCCATTCTCTCCACCATTTTCTCAACTCCCAATCCAACTGATCTCCCTCATCCTTCCACCTTCTTACAAGACTCCCGTATCACTAACCTAGTTTCCAGATTTTTAATCTCCAAGGCGATTTCTGGATCGTTGATTTTATTCAGAAGATACTTGGCTCCAGTCATGCCCATTTCAAAAGGCTGTTGATTCACTGTACTTAGGGTAGGGTTGATGTAAGTGGAAATGGGCTCATCTGCATAGCCTATCACGGACAATTGCTCAGGAATCGGGATATTAAGTTCGCTTGCTACTTTATAAATTTCAAATGCTAGGTAATCGCTGTAAGTGAAAGCGCCATCCACTTGATGATTTGTCAGACAAAACCTGATTTTCTCCACCAAATTGGTATCAGAAATTTCCAATACCAGTTCCTCTTTCAATTCGATTTCATGCTTTCGAAGAGCTTCCTTATAGCCCATAAAGCGGTTGAATGTGGTTGAAAGATTATCGGGCCCTTTGATATGCATGATGTTTCTGCACCCATTTTGGCACAAATAATCCACTGCCGAAAATGCGCCCTTGAAATCATCCGAGATCACGTAGGGAGTTTCTATTTCCTCCGAAAAACGATCCACCAAAACCAGCGGAGTTCCACTGTCTAATACTTCCTGAAGATGCTCAAACTTGTCATTCATCTTGGAGATCGTAGCGAGAATCCCATCCACACGGGCATCCAAAAGGGTAAGCGTAGATTTTATTTCCTGCGTCTGATTTTCATTGGACGTACAAATCAGCAATTGGTAGCCAGCCTTAGAGGTGATGCTTTCTATACCAGCCAGCATTCGACTGTAAAAGTGATGGGTGAATTCCGGGATTATCAGACCTATGGTATGTGTTTTATTTTCCAGAAGACTCTTTGCAATAGGATTGGGTCTATATCCAAGTTCTTTTGCCAAGGCTATAATTTCAAGCCGTTTTTTCTCAGAGACTTTCCCACCTCCATTCAGCGCTCGAGAAACCGTTGAGGGCGTTACATTGAGCGCATTGGCAATATCGGTGATGCTGATTCTTTTCTTTTTCATCCTAGGCTACTTGACAGTCACAATTTAGAATAAATGCATGAAGGCTGGATGGTTTTTAGTCAGGCGGTTCAATTGCTTGGTCAAACGTTTGACCAACATTCTTTTATCCAGAATGATGATATTGGTTTATTGTTTTGGAAAAATATATTTAGTCCATACAAAATATTGATAAAGTAAAGAGTTGAAGCGTTTAGAATTATGGAGTTAGGGAATACAGGCATAGAAATACCTTCTATGATTATAGGTACAAGCTCTTTGGGAAATCTCTATGAAGCCAAACCTTACGGAGAAAAGCTGGAATTAGTAATAGCCGCTTTGGAATGCTTCAAAGATGAAATTGTCTTTGATTCGGCAGGAAAATATGGAGCAGGTTTGGCTTTGGAAACTCTGGGGCAAGCTCTGAATGATTTGCAAATTCCAAAAGAGAAAGTCTTGATCAGCAATAAGCTGGGATGGAAGCAGGCTCCTTTGCAAGGAGAACCAACTTTTGAAAAAGATGTCTGGAAGGATCTTAGCCATGATGCTGTTCAGGACATTAGTTATCAGGGAATCTTAACTTGCTTTGAAGAGGGGAATGTGCTGTTGAAAGGATACGATAGTCAGTTGGTTTCCATCCATGATCCGGATGAATATTTGGATCAGGCAGATTCTCCTAAAGATTACGAAAAACGATTTGCTGATATTCTGGATGGCTATGCGGCATTGGATGAATTGAAACAAGCCGGCAAGGTGAAAGCAATTGGTGTGGGGTCCAAAAATTGGAAAGTAATCGAAAAGATCTATTCAAAGGTGAAGCTTGATTGGGTGATGATTGCCAATAGTATGACGATATACGATCATCCCGAGGCCCTATTTCACTTTATGTGTAAATTGGAAAAGGAGGAAGTAGGAATTATCAATTCGGCTGTATTTCAATCAGGATTCTTGGTTGGAGGAGATTATTTTGACTATCAAAAGATGGGAAAAAGCGATCCGCACTATCAGCAAAGACATGAGTGGAGATACCAGTTCTTCCAAATTTGTGAAGACCATGGAATAGATCCAGCACATGCCTGTATTCAATTTGCACTTCAGCTCCCCGGAGTTAATTGTATAGCGCTCAACTCCACTTCTCCTAGGAGAATTCATGCAAATGCGGAGTTTTGCTCCACCAGACTCCCAAATGCTTTTTGGGATGAAATGAAAGATAAAGGGATGCTCGCTGACTATTTATCAGAATTTAATTTGAATCAAACAACATGAAATCGAGCAAGGATCAAGAGTCATAAACAAGAATGATTTGCAGCATTGCGAGATTCCTCCCGATAGCTATCGGGATGGCCATTAAAAGAAAATTATAATCACATGAAAATATTATCCTGTAAAACACCGGGAGAATTTGAATATCAAGAAAGCACTATTCCAAAGCTTTCAGAAGGAAGGGCTATTGTCAAAATCAAGAAAATAGGTATTTGTGGTACGGATCTTCATGCATTTGAAGGTACCCAACCTTTTTTCTCTTACCCAAGAATTTTGGGACATGAGCTGGCTGGTGAAATAATAGAAATTGGTACTCATGATGAACTATTGCCTGGCGATCAGGTCACAGTGATTCCCTATTTCAACTGTGGCAGCTGCGTAGCTTGCAGAAATGGTAAACCAAATTGCTGTCAGAAAATCAGTGTTTTTGGAGTTCATGAAGATGGAGGGATGCGGGAATATGTCTCTTTACCCATCGCCTCTTTAGTTAAAAAGGAAGGTCTGAGCCTGGAGCAGCTTGCGATGGCGGAGCCTTTTGCCATAGGCGCTCATGGAGTACGCAGGGCAGGAGTGAAGCCAGGGCAGTTTGTATTGGTAATCGGTGCAGGCCCTATTGGATTAGGAGTGATGGAGTTTGCACGAATCGCAGGAGCTACGGTCATCGCGATGGATATCAACGAGAAGAGATTGGAGTTTTGTAAGGAAGTTTGGAAAATCCCACATGTGGTGAAAGCTGGTAAAACTGCCAATGAGGCAATACAGGAAATCACTAATGGTGATTTCTGTGATGCAGTCATTGATGCCACGGGTAGCTTGGCAGCCATCAACCAGGGATTTCAATACATAGCTCATGGCGGAACCTATGTCTTGGTAGGCTTGCAAAAAGGTGAAATTGCTTTTTCCCACCCTGAATTTCATAAGCGAGAAGCCACATTGATGAGTAGCAGAAATGCCACAAGAGCCGATTTTATGCAGGTGTTAGATGCTATGGCTTCAGGGCAATTGTCGGTGGATAATTACATCACTCACCGGGTAAGCTTTGATCAGGTAAAAGAAGATTTCCCGTCCTGGCTGGATCCTGCGACTGGAGTGATCAAGGCAATGGTGGAAATGTAAAATAAACTAAAGTCAGAACAGGTGGAAGAATATTGTTTTGGCAAATAATAAGCAAGAAGTTAAAAATTAACATAAGAGTAAAAATGTGTAAGAAGGGCTTTATTTTCAGTATTTTCTTTATTCTAGGTCTGCTATTCACTGCATGTGAGGAAGTGAAACCACCCGAACCTTTCGGCCCCGTGCCGGATGAAAACCAGATGAATTGGCAGGAGATGGAATATTATGGATTTATCCATTTCTCTGTCAATACCTACACGGACATGTCTTGGGGCTTTGGAAATGAGGATCCAAGCACTTTTGACCCAAAAGAACTTGATGTGCGCCAATGGGCAAGAATTGCCAAGGAGGCTGGAATGACTGGGTTGATTTTGACGGCCAAGCACCACAGCGGTTTTTGTCTTTGGCCTTCTGAATACACCGATTATGATATGACTAGCTCTCCTTATAAAGATGGAAAGGGCGATATCGTACGGGAATTAGCGGATGCATGCAAGGAATATGGATTAAAGTTCGGAGTTTATCTTTCTCCTTGGGACAGGAATTTTGCAGACTATGGCAAGCCTGAATACATCACTTATTTCCGAAATCAATTGACTGAATTGCTTACCAATTATGGGGATATTTTTGAAGTTTGGTTTGATGGTGCCAATGGTGGTTCGGGTTACTATGGTGGAGCAAATGAAACTCGAAAAATTGACCGCACGACTTATTATGATTGGGCAAATACGTACGATTTGGTGCGCAAACTTCAGCCGAACATTGTCATTTGGAATGATGGAGGCAAAAGAGCAGATCTTCGCTGGGTAGGAACAGAATCTGGCTATGTGGGAGAAACCAATTGGAGCTTATTGGATTCTCTTGGAGATGTGCCAGAGGATATGTTGCGCCACGGTGTCGAAAATGGAAATGCTTGGGTGCCAGGGGAAGTCAATACTTCCATTCGCCCAGAGTGGTTTTACCATGAAAGAGAAGATTCCAAAGTCAAAACACTGCCTGTTTTGATGGATACATATTACAATTCCGTAGGAAGAAATGGGACCTTGCTGCTCAATTTTGCTATCATGCCAAACGGCTTGATTCATGAAAAGGACGAGGAAAATGTATTGGCTTTTGCAAAAGCTGTCAAAGAAGCATTTGATGAGGATCTTGCGCTCAAAGCAGAAGCAGAGGCTTCCAATGTCCGCGGCGGAAGTAGTAAATATGATGCATCAAAGGCTTTAGATGGAGACAAAGAATCGTATTGGGCAACTGAGGATGGGGTGAATACGGGTTCGCTGACGATATCCTTTGATGAGCCGACCAGTTTTAACCGCTTTATGGTTCAGGAATATATCCGCTTAGGTCAGCGAGTAAAAGCATTTACTATTGAGGCCATGGTGGACGGAGAGTGGCAAGAACTGGATAGCCAAACTACCATTGGGTACAAGAGAATCCTGCAGTTCCCAACCGTGGAAGCTACCAAGCTGCGTCTGAACATTACAGATTCTAAAAGCAATTTTCTTATTTCATCGGTCGGTGTATTCAATGCTCCTCAAATTTTGACTTCACCGAGTATAATCCGGGAGCAATCAGGAAATATCCGGATCATTCCAGCTGATGAGGAGTCAGTGATTTACTATACGCTGGATGGGAGTGAGCCTACGACAGATTCACAGATTTATTCAGACCTTATTTCAACTGGTGATGGCAAAGCACAGGTCGCTGCTATGGCCTATGATCCAGATTCTCAAAAGAGCAGTCCGGTGACGGAGGAAAGTTTTGATATTTCCAGAAAAAGCTGGAAGGTCATTTCCGTAGAAAATGAGCGTGTTGGGGAAGTTATTGATGGAAATCCCAATACAGTTTGGCATCAATCAAGGGAAACAAAGCTTCCTGTTGATTTGGTGATTGACATGGGGAAAGAGGAGGAGCTTATCGGTTTTAGATATCTCCCAGATCAAAACCTTTGGTCGAGTGGAATTATTACCGAGTATGAGTTCTCCGTTTCGGTGGACAACAAATCCTGGACAAAGGTGAGTCAAGGTGAATTTTCCAATATCAACAACAATCCGCTTTGGCAGAGTAAGGAATTCGCAACTAAGAAAGCGAGATACATTAAGCTCACAGCATTGAAGAATACCCAGAACAATAATTCAGCTGGCTATGCCGAGATCGATGTGATTACCAACTGATTTCTTTGCTCTCAACCTTAACCTACAATTTAAAAACCTATCCCAAAATGCCTGTTAATCAAAACTCTTATTTAAGAAGCTTATTTTTTATAGTATGTATCATAAAATGAAACAGAAAAATTTCAATAAGCTCTTTGTATTACTCCTCTTAGGAACTGTCGCCTATATACCTACGAAAAGCTGGGCCCAAATTCAAGAGCGAGCCAAGCCTGCAGAGTGGATAGACCTTGTTCCGGGAGGAAAGTTTATTGATTTATTTCAACCTATATCTCCAGTTGGACAGCTTACTTCAGATACTTGGGGGACAGCTACAGTGAAGCCTCGGTACGTGGATAATGGTATAGAGGATAATGAATGGTCTTATTGGGGAGGAAATATTTTGGAAGGAGAGGATGGGCAATTTCATCTATTCGTTTGTCGATGGAGGGAAGACTCACCAAAAGGGCATCATGAATGGTCTAATTCTATTGTCGTACATGCAGTATCTGATAATTCAATGGGACCGTTCAAGGTTTTGGATGAAGTAGGAAAAGGTCACAATCCGGAAGTTTATAAGACAGCAGACGGCAGGTTTGTAGTCTATGTTATTGATGGTTACTATGTAGCCAATACGCTAAATGGACCTTGGGAATATGGCAAATTTGAATTTGACCAAAGAGATAGGCCAATTATAGAAGGTCTTTCAAATTTGACCTTCGTACGTAGGGAGGATGGTTCCTATCTTATGGTTTGTCGTGGTGGTGGAGTTTGGTTTAACCAAGATGGACTGGGAAAATTTAATCAGGTTTCTAACGAAAGGGTTTATCCCCCCGTGGATGGTAGGTTTGAAGATCCAGTGATCTGGAAAGATAATGTGCAGTACCATCTGATTGTCAATGATTGGTTAGGGAGAATTGCCTTTTATCAGAGATCCAAAGATGGCGTGCATTGGAAAATTGATCCAGGGGAAGCATACATGCCGGGAATAACGATTTATGAAGATGGGACGAATGAAGATTGGTTTAAATATGAGCGGATCAAGATTTTTCAGGATGATCTAGGAAGGGCTGTTCAGGCAAATTTTGCTGTGATTGATACCTTGAAAAATGAGGACAAACCCAATGATACCCACAGTTCAAAAAATATCGGAATCCCATTAAAAGTGGGTATGCAGCTGGATTTGCTAAATAAAAAGCAAGTAACCGCAAGTACAAAAACGATGAAGGTATTGGTCAAAGCTGAATCGGGTTTTGATCCTCAGAATGACTTGGATCTTTCTTCCTTACGATATGGAGCCTCAGAAGAAGTCAATTTTGGCAGAGGCGCAAAAGTGTTGAGTTCTAAAGCTAAAGGGAGTGATCTGGAAATCACTTTTGAAGGAAAAGGTAATGGTTTTAAGGAAGATAATTTTGCAGGGAAAATGCTTGGAAAAAACCAAAATGGAGAAATGGTATTTGGTTACTCCAGACTTCCTTGGGTGGATTATAATCAGGCAATCCTTTCTGCAAGAAAGCCTGAGATTTTAAAAGAGCAAGGGATTGTCCGTGTCAAAGTAGAGAATTTTGGCCAGGTGAATTCCAAAAAAGCAATGGTGTCGGTGGAGATTTTTGAAGATGGGAAAAGTGCTTTCGTTTCCACTAAGAAAATCAAAGGAATCAAGCCTTTTGAAGGAGTAACAGTAGATCTTCCTTATGACGAACTTAGTCTATTAGGTACCAACCTTTCTTTCAAAGTTTCAATTCAATCTTCAAAGGTCGAGTCAGAAGTTTTTGAAGGAAGTTTGTCTGGTCCAAATAGGTGATAGAATAGTATTCAGCTGATTGATTGTCAGTATTTTAATAATTAACAAAGGTGTCTCAATGATCATTAGAAGGAAAAGAGAGATTTACCAAAACCCAAAATTTTATCTCATGAAAAATGTGATGTTTTCTTTTTTCGTCTTGCTTTCCTTACAGAGTTACGCTCAAGAAAGCTCGCCTCTTACTCTTTGGTACAAGCAACCTGCCGCCGAGGTGTGGACAGATGCCCTGCCCATTGGAAATGGGAGATTGGGAGCCATGATCTATGGCAATGTGGAAAATGAGCTGATCCGCTTGAATGAGCATACGGTCTGGTCAGGTGGTCCAAACAGAAATGATAATCCAGATGCTTTGGGAGCTTTGCCGGAAATCCGAAGGTTGATTTTCGAAGGAAAACAAAAGGAAGCGGAACAGCTTGCAGCAAAGACGATACAAAGCAAGAAGTCTCACGGGCAGAAGTTTCAGCCTGTAGGAGATCTGAAAATCGCCTTTGATGGTCACAATGAGTTTAGCCAATATCGCAGGGAACTGGATATAGAGCAGGCGATTTCCAAAGTAAGTTATATAGTAGACGGAGTAACCTATACCCGTGAAGCCATTGCTTCCTTCGCTGATAATGTTATTGCTGTTCACTTGACAGCAAGCAAACCGGGGAAAATATCTTTCACCGCTTCCATGGCTACACCTCAGCCAAATTCGACGATAGCTATCAACTCAGAAAACGAATTGACAATTTCGGGCACCACCACTGATCATGAAGGCGTACAAGGTCAGGTGAAATTCAAAAGCTTAACTAAAATCAAAACTTTGGGAGGTAGCACTTCTTCTAATGATTCTACCTTGATGGTAAAAGATGCCGATGAGGCGACAATCTATATAGCAATCGCTACCAATTTCAACAATTACAAGGATCTCGCAGGAGATGAAAATGCAAGAGCTCAAGCTTTTATGGCAAAAGGATCATCCAAATCCTATGATGACTTATTGAAGACAAACTTGGTAGATTATCAAAAATATTTCAATCGGGTAAGTTTGGATTTAGGGGAATCTGAGGCCTCAAATGTCCCAACTGACGAACGATTAAAGAACTTCAGATCTGCAAATGATCCCCAGTTGGTTACGCTCTATTACCAGTATGGCCGATACCTGTTGATCTCATCTTCCCAGCCGGGCGGACAGCCAGCGAACCTTCAGGGCATTTGGAATCAACAGATGTCTCCGCCTTGGGATAGTAAATACACAATTAATATCAATGCGCAGATGAACTACTGGCCGGCAGAGAAAACTAACCTGCCAGAGCTTCACGAACCTTTCTTGAAAATGGTTTCTGAAATGGCAGAAGCAGGGGAGGAAACAGCCCGAGTCATGTATGATGCCAGAGGATGGATGGCTCACCACAATACTGACATTTGGAGAATTACAGGTCCGGTGGATGCTATTTTCTGGGGTATTTGGAGCGGCGGTGGAGCTTGGACTAGTCAGCATATGTGGGATCATTTTCAATACAGCGGAGATATGGATTATCTGAAGTCAATCTATCCGGTTTTGAAAGGTGCTGCGATGTTCTATGTTGATTTCTTGGTAGAGCATCCCGATAATAAATGGTTAGTAGTAAATCCTGGAACTTCTCCAGAGAATGCCCCAGCTGCACATGATGGTTCTTCCTTAGATGCAGGAACAACTATGGACAATCAATTGGTTTTTGATGCATTTAGCGCAGTGATTCAAGCTTCGGAGATGCTAGGTAAGGATCAATCTTTTGCAGATTCTCTTCGTGCTATGCGAGATAGACTTCCGCCAATGCAGATCGGAAAGCATGGGCAGCTACAGGAATGGCTGGATGATATCGACGATCCTAATGATCATCATAGACATATTTCGCATTTGTATGGATTATTCCCATCCAATCAGATTTCACCATTGCGCACACCAGAATTGTCTTCTGCAGCAAAAAATACGCTTATCCAACGCGGAGATGTTTCCACAGGATGGAGCATGGGTTGGAAAGTGAATTGGTGGGCAAGGATGCTCGATGGCAACCATGCCTACAAACTGATCCAAAATCAACTCTCTCCAGTAGGTTCCAACCAAGGGGGCGGTGGTTCCTACAACAATCTTTTTGACGCGCATCCACCTTTCCAGATTGATGGAAACTTCGGTTGCACATCAGGAATTACCGAAATGCTAGTGCAAAGTGCCAACGGTGAAATACATCTTTTACCTGCCTTGCCGGATGTTTGGCAAGAAGGAAGCATCACCGGAATTCGTGCCAAAGGTGGCTTTGAGGTAGTAGAGCTGACATGGAAAGATGGGAAGATTGAAAAAGCTGTCATTAAATCGACAATTGGAGGAAATCTTCGCTTGCGTGTTCCGAATTCCCTGACTTTAAAAAATGAAAAAGGGCTTTCAAAAGCTTCGGGAGAAAATGCCAATCCTTTCTATCAGGTGCCAGTCACTGCCAAGCCTATTGTTTCGCCTCAAGCTAAAATTGAACTGCCAAACCTTGGTGAAACCAGTGTATATGACCTGAAGACTGAAGCGGGCGAGACCTATGAATTTATGCCTAACCGTCAATAATACTTGAATACTAATTGAGCTCTCAAACCTAACCTATACCCAAAATGAAAAAGCCTAGCATCTTCTTTTCAATTCTCTTTTTACTCTTACTGACTTCCCAGAAAGGGTTTTCACAGGACCCTAACTTTTACATATTTCTGAGTTTCGGTCAATCCAACATGGAAGGAAATGCCAGATTTGAACCGCAGGATACGGTAGCTAATGAACGATTTATGCTGCTCCAAGCAGTGGATTGTCCAGACTTAAATCGGAAAAAAGGGAATTGGTATCCTGCCGTTCCCCCACTTAGCCGCTGTAATACCGGGATTACTCCGGGAGATTATTTTGGAAAAACACTCGCTGCTAGTCTTCCAGATAGTATCAAAATCGGGATCATCAATGTGTCTGTGGGAGGCTGTAAAATCGAGCTTTTTGAAAAGGACAGTTATGGAGCCTATGTAGAAACTGCTCCAGGATGGATGAAAGGAATGATCGCTCAATACGATGGAAATCCTTATGGAAGTTTGGTTGAGCTCGCAAAGCTTGCCCAGCAGGATGGAGTCATCAAAGGGGTTTTGCTGCATCAAGGCGAGTCAAACACTGGAGACCAATCTTGGCCAAAGAAAGTGGAAGGAGTTTATGATAATCTGCTAAGCGATTTAGGATTAGCTCCCGATTCTGTTCCTTTATTAGCGGGTGAACTAGTCAGTGCTGAGCAAGGTGGCAAGTGTGCGAGCATGAACCCAATTATAGCTACTCTTCCATCAGTGATTCCAAATTCCTATGTTATTTCCTCAGCTGATTGTGAGGCTATTCCGGATGGACTTCATTTTTCAGCAGCAGGTTATCGCTTGTTAGGATCCAGATATGGAGAAAAAATGGCTGAGCTTCTGATGAAAGAATAATCCCAAAGCTTTTAATCGAAATAATTTAACCCAGAAAATACCTAATAAACCTATATGAACCGCTCAAAAAACCTATTACTCCTATTGTTTCTGTTTGTGGGGCAACTCCATGCCCAGCAACTGGAAAAAGAAGCTCCTTCTGGCTTTGACCAAGTAACGGATGGTATTTCTCACGGGAAAATTGATTCCATCAACTATTCATCTAAGACAGTTGGCACTACCCGAAAAGCTTTAGTCTATACTCCTCCGGGCTATTCGAAAAAGAAGAAGTATCCAGTTCTTTACCTGCTACATGGTATTGGTGGAGATGAAAAAGAATGGCTGAATGGCGGACATCCTGAGATCATTTTGGATAACCTTTATGCGCAAGGAAAGCTGGAACCCATGATTGTGGTCATGCCAAATGGCAGAGCTATGAAAGATGATAGCGCTGGTGGAAATATCATGGCTCCTGATAAAGTTCAAGCCTTTGCCACCTTCGAACAAGATCTTCTTAATGATTTGATTCCTCACATTGAAAAAAACTATCCAGTTCTTACCGATAGAGAAAGCCGCGCAATTGCAGGTCTTTCCATGGGTGGAGGGCAGTCACTGAATTTTGGCTTAGGCAACTTAGACAAGTTTGCTTGGGTAGGAGGCTTTTCTTCAGCTCCAAATACTAAAGCGCCAGAACTTCTTGTTCCAGATCCTGAGAAGGCAAAAGAACTGCTAAAAGTGCTTTGGATATCCTGCGGTGATGCGGATGGATTGCTGAGTTTCAGCTCTCGTACGCACGATTATCTGCTAGAGAATGATGTACCGCATATTTACTATTTGGAAACTGGGGGACATGATTTCAAAGTATGGAAGAACGGACTTTATATGTTCTCACAGCTCCTTTTTAAACCAGTTGATCAATCCAAATTCAATAAATACAGTCCCTTAGGAATGCCTGCAGCTACTAACATTGGTACTTCAGGTTTTCCACAGATTTTCCCGGATCATCGTGCTGCTTTCCAGTTAAAAGCTCCAGAAGCCCAAAAAGTGCAGTTGGACCTCGGTAAGAAATACGATATGGTGAAGAATGGTGAAGGTATATGGGAAGTCAAAACTGATTCACTCAGCGAGGGTTTTCATTATTATTCATTGATCATTGATGGGGTAGCAGTTGCAGATCCAGCAAGTGAAACCTTTTATGGTATGGGTAGAATGGCCAGTGGGATAGAGGTACCATTTAAAGGAGATGGCTATTACGAACTTAAAAATGTTCCTCATGGTGAAGTGAGAAGAGTTCGGTATTTCTCAAATGCTTTGAGAAGCTGGAGACAGTTTTTCCTTTACACACCTCCTGGATATGATACTCAAACTTCAGAAAAATATCCTGCCTTATACATTTATCATGGTGGAGGAGAAGATGAGACAGGTTGGGCAAATCAGGGTAAAACTGATTTGATTCTTGATAATTTGATCGCCGACGGCAAAGCAAAACCGATGTTGGTGGTGATGCCAGATGGAAATATGCCTGCCAGTGCTTTTACCGAAAATGGACTGAAGCAATTTGAACGAGAGTTGAAGGAAAGTCTTATTCCTTATTTGGAAAAGAATTATCGGGTAAAATCAGGAGCTGAGAATCGTGCTTTGGCTGGCTTATCAATGGGTGGAATCCAAACGCTATATGCAGGTGTAAACAATACGGATATGTTTTCCTATTTGGGCGTATTCAGCTCGGGTTGGTTTGCTAACCAACAATCTGATATCACAGATGCTCAATACGAGTTTATGAAGGAAAATTCAACCAAAATCAACTCAGACCTAAAGGAGTTCTGGATTTCTATGGGAGGTAAGGAAGATATTGCTTATCAAAATTGTCAGGTCATGTTGAAGAAATTTGATGAAATGAATATTGACTATACCTATTCAGAATATCCTGGTGGACATGCCTGGCCGGTATGGAGAAATAACCTGTCTACGTTTGCGCCGCTTTTATTTAAGTAGAATTGGACTAGGTGAATTTTCCCGAATTGCCTGTTAGATTTTAACCAATTAACAAAACCCAACACAACCATGGACCTATTTAAAACCTCAATTCTGGCATTTTGCCTATTAATTGCCTCCTCTGCAATAGCGCAGGACGGCACCATTTATCCATTAGAAACCCCAGCTGAACCTCATGCAATTTTACTTGGTACTGGTGGCGTTGAAAACCAACCTGCCAGCGAAACTTGGTTCAAACAATGGGGAGATCCCATGGCGCGAAACATCACCGTGGCAACTTTGACTCCTTTTTTACCCGCTCCGGGCACGGCTACGGGAGCAGCGGTACTCGTTGCACCGGGCGGTGGATACAGATGGCTTTCTTTGAAAAATGAAGGATGGGAAGTTGCAGAGGCACTGGCAAAGCAGGGAATTGCTGCCTTCGTTCTGAAGTACAGACTTCGCCCAACTCCTGAATCTTTGGACGGTTTCAAAGAATCAATGAACCAAACCTTAGCTCCACCACCAGCCCCTGCTGGTTCTCAACCTGCGACCCGGCCAACTCCAGCTCCCTTTGATCTCTCAGATCAATTGGAAGATGCTGAAGCTGCCTATGCCATGATCTTGGATCGGGCAGAAGAGTGGGGAGTAGATCCTGAGCGATTGGGTATGATTGGTTTTTCTGCAGGAGCTGGCCTGACCATGCATAGCACACTCAACTCTAAGACTATGAAATTGGCCTTTATCGGCCCGATATATGGCGGTATGGGTCCTGTAGAAGTTCCTAAAAATGCTCCTCCCATGTTCAACGTTATTGCCACAGACGATTTTCTTTTTAGAGGCCAATTTGGTGTGATTGACTCCTGGTACAAAGCAGGGATT
>Ga0123337_10001015_pt1 | contig 39612 bp, 46 predicted proteins | sample frozenSSSSmetaG_FD_89792 | JGI IMG/M metagenome (GOLD analysis project Ga0123337, IMG submission 89792) | Glacier valley bacterial and archeal communities from Borup Fiord, Nunavut, Canada, to study Microbial Dark Matter (Phase II) -... | ecosystem: Environmental > Aquatic > Freshwater > Ice >... | reverse complement strand
TTCAATTCTGGGAGTCTCAGCGGATGAGCGTAAGTCGGTGGGAGAATATGCAAAGTAACTTGACTGACAAGATTTTGCAGTGAAACTCATATTCTCATTCGTTCTCTCATACCCGCTGTCAGGCCTTCTCAAGCGCATCCCCGATTCGAAACCAGCGTACAAGAATCTCTTTATAATAGGGTCAGTACCTTGATTCCGAACAGGTGCACCATCTGACACATCGCAGGGTCTCTGCCTTTTATTTGGTCGGTCTATTCAGTCTTTGGGATGGCATCAGGACCTTGGCCATCAGTGCTGTTGGCATATACGCAATCGCCCAATATATCAGTGGGCCATTGATGCCATGGATAGGATTCGTCTTCTTGATGGTTCATCTTTCGATAAATCAACTTGATCGACAAATCCGTGGCGAGCCTGGAATAGTTGATATCACAGGGGCACAAATGGTTATGGTGATGAAGTTGAGCGCGTTCTGCTGGAACGTCGCAGATGGGAGACTGCCAGAAAAAGAGCTATCTGATTTCCAAAAAGAGAGGGCTCTTAAAACGCTCCCGAATCCGCTAGACTTCGCAGCATGGGTCCTATTCTTCCCATCCCTCTTCGCAGGTCCTGCCTTCGACTATGTCGACTATCAGAAATGGATCGAGTGCACCATGTTCGAGGTCCCTGTCGGCCTCCACCCCTCCAAGAAGCCCCCAACCCGCAAGAAGCGCAAGATCCCTCGCAGCGGCACTCCAGCCACGTGGAAGGCAGTAGCCGGCGGATTCTGGATATTTCTCTTCCTCAAATTCTCGGACTTCGTCTACCCTGAGGTTTTCACTGGCGACAAGTACCTCTCCTTCGGCTTCCTCAAGCGTGTCTGGTTCCTATATCTCCTTGGCTTCACGGCACGCCTAAAGTACTACGGCGTCTGGTCTCTAACTGAAGGCGCTTGCATCCTCAGCGGTCTAGGCTATAATGGTGTTGATCCAACAACCGGCAAGGTTTCCTGGGATCGACTGCAGAACGTGAGTCCCCGGGGTGTTGAGACTGCGCAGAATAGCCGTGCATACCTTGGAAACTGGAACATGAACACGAATAGCTGGCTGCGGAACTATATCTACCTTCGCGTCACGCCCAAGGGGAAGAAGCCTGGTTTTCGCGCCAGTATGGCAACCTTCGTCACAAGTGCATTCTGGCATGGCTTTTATCCTGGCTATTATCTCACTTTCATGACCGGAAGTTTCTTGCAGACCGTTGCGAAGAGTAAGCACATTTCTCCCCCTCTCCCTTCGAACAATCTTCGTCCTACTAACACTCCCAGACTGCCGCCGCTACTTCCGTCCCTTCTTCCTCGACCCCGTCACCGGCCACCCCACAAGCTACAAAATCTATTACGACATCGCCTCCTGGTTCATCACCCAATTCACGCTCTGCTTCATCACCGCCCCCTTCGTAATACTCCGCTTCAACTCCTCCCTCCTCGTCTGGTCACGCGTCTATTTCTACGCCCTGATAGGTATCGCGGGGATGATGGGCTTCTTCGCCTCGCCTGCTAAGGCCTACCTGAAGAAACAGATTGAGATTAGTGCGGCGAAGGCAAATGGCGGAAAGGCGGTGAAGGTGGAGAAGGCCAAGGAGGAGGAACCGGTGATGGGGTTGCCGCCGGATCCGGAGGGGGATTTTGAGGAGGTGGTCAGGGAGGTTAAAGATGACATTGAGACGTGGCAGAGGAGGGGGCTGGGGAGGACGGAGACGATGCCCTTGCCTGACACGAAGGGGCTTTAATAGTTCCGTTATACGAAACTGGCCAAGTCGTGACGAATGGTCTGATAGAGAAATGGGAGGGGAAGTGAAGCATACATGAAGCATAGCGCACGCGTTGAATGCATTTACAGCCGTACAATGAAAGAGCATCGTTGACATTTCATCCACTTTACCCCATGACTACACGCAAACTTGCTCATATACTTGCTCATGCAGGCCATGATATGCACCCGATTTTTGCCTCCCCACCTTCTAAAACTCCACCAAGGCATTCCCACTCTCCGTTAGCACCCAGAAATACTTATAGAACCCGACAGCCCCAACGACGAGCAGTAGATAATAGGCCACCGTCCACGCAATCCCCAGCTCCCTGTTCTCCCCCAGCGGTCCCAGCAACGGGCCGATCTGCGGCTCATCCTCATCCCTCTTCCCCTGTCCCACGTCCGGGCCCATAACCGACTCTGCGCCACCCCCCTCCACCCGTCCCCAAACTCTCGGCAGACCCATCCAATTACAAAACGCATGGCACAGCACGACAGCCAGCAAGCTGCCGGTGCGCAGATAGATAAAGGTAGCGAAGGAGCCGAAGAGGCTAGTGTACGTCAGCTGTACGAGGGAGCGCAGGATGGCGTGTTGCAGCGGGACGGAGGGGTGCAGCAGGCGAAACTCGTAGATGTGGTGGATGTGTGCGAGGCCGAAGATGAGAGGGGGGAGGAGGAAGAGGGTCGTGGCGGAGGCGGAGAGGGGGGTGAGGAGGAAGAGGGGCAGGGAGCAGGCGCGGAAGAGGACCTCTTCCGTTAGGGGACCGGCGAGGAGGTTGCGGCGGGTTGGGAGGTCGGTCCAGAGTGTGGTGAGGCCGCGGAGGCGGATCCAAGAACGCCAGGCGCCTTCGGCAAGGCCGGCTTCGAAGAGGGGCCCCAGGAAGAGGATGCTGGTTAGGAGGAGGGTTTTCGCGGACTCAAGGAGGCCGGATGGGTAGAGACCCATTAGGTGGAGGGAGGCGCGCCATGAGCCGTGCGGGGAGAGGTAGGTGAGGATGAGGAAGGTGGAGAGGGCGCAGAGGGCGCAGGTGTAGGTGACGGAGCGGATGCGGGCGAGGATTACAGAGGGGGCGTCGCGGGTGAGAGTGGCGGAGGGGCGGGTGGTGGGAGAGAGGTAGAAGGGCAAGACGTAGAGGAGAGTGTAGAGGATCTGGGGAAGGTTAGTGTGACTCAGGTAGATAGGGAAGGGGAAGGTGGATTTACGAGGAGGGAGGCAGCGGTGGTGACGCTGAGTGGAGGAACCTCGTGGACTGGGATTGGGTTAGCAAACCAGCAGCAGATCGTGGTCGGAGAATGAAGTGTAATTGACGGCAAGGCATATAATAAAGCTTGGACTGACCTTCTTCAGCGGCATAATATGATTTCAGCTTCTTCAGAAGGCCTGCGGGAGCCATGATTAGTTGTGCTTTCAATCCACCAAGGTTGACCAGAGCAGTGGAGCGTGGGATATTCTCAAGATATTCTCAAGATATTCTCTTCGAGAAAAGAGCCTTCTCTGTGTCGATACGGCTTCTGAAAATATTGGCTCTTTAAAGCTATCTAGGCTTCTGTAAAAGAAAAGGATCTTTTTATATGCTGTTGGCGAATCCTCCCTCCCCCTTTGTGTTCGCCCGTCAAACAACAATATCAAGCAAGGAGCATCTCTATCACGTGCTGTCGTTCCTGTGGTAAGCGTGTTGCCAGACTTCACCGCGTTGATGTAACGGCAGAAGAAGGCGGTGTACAAGTACTTGGTGATGCTGTAGTCAGTCTAGCGCGGTTATAAAATTAGATTAACGCGTTCCCCTGAAATACTCATTCGTACTCATAAGCGCGTCTTGACACATGCCGCCAAACCCAGACAACAATAGACTCCTGCGCCTCTCCTGCACCTCTTCTGCACGTAAAATGAGTGTTGAAAATACCCCAAAAATACCCCAAAAAAATACCAAAAAATCTGGCAAATAGGAAAATCAATATTATTCAATGTCAGGGTCAGTGCAAGTATCAGTGATCAAGTACAGGAGTTGTCTTCCAATGTTCGAGAGGAGGAAGGGGAAGGGAAGGGGAGGGGAAGGGGAAGGGGAAGGGGAAGGAAGGGATGAGAGTAAACAAGAGACCAGCCAGAGCGAACCATCCCCATCACCACAACATTTTAGGGATGCAAGCATGCGTGCGTGCGTGCGTGCATGACCTGACAGCACATTCCAGGTCAAACGATCTTTGCACCAAGTGCATTCTCCATACTCCACCACCTGTTCAGGCTGCCTGCAGAGTTCATCTAAATAGTCGCTGTGGATAAACTCGGATTGCATATACATACATAATATATATGTATGTATGCGCAAGACGAGACATCTGCGGGTCTTAGATGAGTGAGCTCAGTGAGCGAGTCCACGGGCGACACAACATCGAGCGTCAGATGTCATGGCATCACGTCTTTGTGATATTCGAAAGCCAGTCACTTGCACAGCTCTGAGAAGGCCAGCCGAAGCGGATTCGAATCATTCGATACTGAATGAGCTGAATGAGCTGAATGAATGAACGGATAAGTCTGGCGCTTGCGGCTGCATATTAACGAGTCGCGCGTATCACCGTGACACCATCCATTATTAACGACAATCTCGAGTCTCTGACATATATATATGTATATATATATATATATCACTGGCGCTTATAGATTCTCCTCGATCTCGACTCGATTTCGGAGGCTTTGGGAGTTGGCAGGGAGCACAACTGAGGACTCGTAGGAGCAGCCGCGTTGGAGGATAGGATACATACCTAGTATGCATTTAGCACCAGTCATTCATTCAGCATTTATCCATCATACATGTTCACGAAGCCACGCTGGTCCCTGATCGTCATTGTCCCTGATCGTCATTGTCGCATAATGGCCGCCTTCAAAGTCTCAAAATGTCCCGGTTCGGAATAAACGGCATGCTATCACAGTTATCACTGACAGCTTCCCTGTCTAATCCCCCCCCCCCCACATACATATGTATGTACTTCGTACATACATACGGTGTGTTAACCGTCCAAAGTGCCTGTGCATTGGGCCTCTCGCCAGGCTTCACCACACCGAACGCACGCACGCACGCACGGATGAGCCAGGGATGGCCATTTTGGGCGTGGGAGAGGAGAGGAAACAAAGACCTGGCGGCCACTCTCGCACCCCCTTTTGTATCGCTTTCCAGCCGTTCATTTTCTCTGGCATCTGCAATAATAATATCAGGATAATACATTCTGGCCACTCTTTTCATCGTCATTCTTTTGGACCTGCATTGCGACCGTGATATATTCTTCTTCATACACTCTTTCATCTTTTTTTTGTTCATCTTTTTCAATCTCTTTTTCAATCTCTTTCTCTTTCTCGACTCTCGACTCTCGACTCTCGACTCCCAAAGCGGCCGACAGCCGGGACATATACCTGACCTCGAAGCAGCATCTTGAACACTGGGCCAGCAGTATCGCGAAGCTCCACCTGCATCCAGAACTGAACTGCTAGTGATTGAGCTTCGAAATAGCTTAAATCAGTCTCTGGGCCGTTCTTCCATCTCCCACCGTGGCCGCACGACAGCTTCTCTCATGGCATTCCCACTATCGCATTAGAGTATTTGCTCGTCCGCGACTAGCATGATCCATTCAGCGCTTGAGAGACTCTAGAACTCTCCTGGTACAGCAGGCCGAGACTTCGCGTCTCGAAACATGGGATCTCCTACACGGACTCCAGGACGCAAACCGCTTCACGAGAGATCCGGCTCGGAAAAGAACATCGCTGCGGTGCGCCTTGTCCCAGCGACTCCACCGCAATTGCTCTGGAGCAATGTCATCTCCAGTCGAAATGAACGAGATGACATTTACACTCGTACCGCATTTCCAACAGATCCATCTCACTTCCTTCCGCCGCCAGACGCTGGCGCTTCATTCTTTCAGGAGTCGGCACCATTGACCTATGAAGACCGCGTTTCAGCCGAGCAACGTTCACCGAAACAGCTTGGAGTTCGAGGACAAGGGTCATCTCCAACCACAACGCATCAACCCGGTCAAACCCATCAAACCGTTCGCAGGAGCACCTCGATACCTTCAAGCTCACGACCGTCGAGTTCCAGATCTTCCAAATCCCTGCCTCGCAAGCGCAAGCATGTTAAGGTTAATCCTGACAAAACCTTTTCTGTTTTAGAAATCGCCCACCAAGACGACTCACCAAAACCAGATGATGGATTGAGATCCCCTACATCCTCCGTAAGCCAATTTACGCATGATCGACTGTCTCCGAGTCCAGATGAAGTCGCTGCACGGGCGGCCTCTGCTACATCATGGCAATCGGAGACTACTGCTACGACCGTGACGACTGCTATTACATCTCATTATAGCCCGGATCTGTCAAGCAAATCGCCAGTCACAGAAGATAATATTCTATCTTCATCGCCTTGGAACTATAAACTCGTAGGAGGACTGCGGAAAGTGCCAAATACTCCGGATTTGAAACAAAAAGCACCAATCGTCTCAGAATCTTCTCCGCCATTGCCAGAGCTGCCAGAAAATTATACGAACACGTACGAGCTCTCCGCGAAGCAGTCTTTCCAATCTGGGGTATCCACGTCTACGGTATCGGATTCCAGCAATTACAAGGTCTTTCCAAGCTCGCCGCCACTGTTACCTGCAACCTTACGTCCGCCATCATCCACGTATTCGGACGAGCAGGCACTTCCATCGTCATCTCCGGACACAACATATGTCGAGGAATCAACGGTTCTTCACCATCAGCTGCCACCCTCGAGCGACCCGGCACCTTCGAGCGATCCCAACTACGAAATCCTTGGTCAGACCTCGCCCGCATATTCGCCAGCATCCTCACAACTTGAACTCGACAGTACATACAGCAATTACGAGCTTCACGGAGATCCTTCTCCTTCAACGTCGTTGATTCATCTTCCTACCCAGCCTCGTCCGACCTACTCTCGGGAGTCCTTAGTCATACCACCATTGCAGCCCAGGGCGCAACGATCCGTTGAAAGATTTGGCTACTACAAAAAACACTCACGGGAGTCTCTTCGGACAGCATCCTTGACCTCAATCACATCGGTATTGGGCGAGGATTTTGCAAAAGCAATTGCAACTGGAAGACAATTGACTCGAAATCCTAGCTTAAAGAACATCCCAGAGTCCGGTTCATGGATAAACCCGCTAGCTCTAAACGCAGTGAAGGTACACATGCAAGCACATCCGCATCAATGGAGCTCACAGCTTTCAACTGTGGCCTCGGTTTCAGATGGAGGCACCGATCGAAACTCGCGCCAGTGGTCAGAGGGAACTGCAGCAGGACGGAGAAGCAGCGGCTTCCCGTCTTCATCACATACGCACAGTCGGCAGATTGCAAGTATAAGCTCTTCTCTCAGGCAAGAGGAGAGGAGAGGAGAGGACGAATTTCTGGAATGGCCGCAACCAAGCTACGCAGTGGCACGTCGAGATGCCACCGGATCGATTGTCCGAATGGTTGAAGATCAAGATGAACATGGTGACGGGATCACAGATATGCCAATACTACACGAACGACCGTCCAGGACTCGACTTTCTGGATTCTACAACTTTCCATATAACGAAACCATACGCAGCAATAGCATGCGCTCCATGTCAAGCTCCAGAGCGAACAGCTTGCTGGGCAACACAATCCCAACATGGGCAAGGCTATACTATGGCAGCGGAGAAAGAAAGTATCTCGAAGTACCTTTAAGCTCGACAGAAGGAATGGACAGCCGTCCAAACAGCTCTTTTCATAGCGGTTCTCCAGACACGACCAATTTTCCTTCAAGTATATATAGTCCACGCAGACGGCCGAGGGAGATCGGTTCGCGAGTCAGAATTTCACAGCATTCGCAACATTCGCACCATTCGCACCATTCGATGGATATCACTCCAGCAGACCCCCCATTGACTGGAGGGGCTTTAATCGAGCATTCATTCAAACATCGTATCAGAAAACCATCAAGCGTTTGGAGTCCGCATTTGGCGTTTGACAAGAGGATGAGTCGGCGCCAAAGTGCTTGGGAAGCTCCATCTGTGGATTGGTCTCAAGGAGGGTTCAGCAGTCGGAGGAATATTCAAGTAATAATGTTTATTGTTGGATTTATAATGCCAATCTGTACGTGGGGCTCTCAGTGTTTGCTTTAGTCCTCAGCTAACAGTTATGCAGCGTGGATGATCGCCGCTTTCATTCCTCTCCCGCCAAGACCAGAGCTCCCTTCGATGACAGAAGCGGATCATGGAAAGAGTAGGCTCGATATTCTCGAAGAGATGAACCGCCTCTGGAGTCCCATGGACGAGAGAAGGTATCAGAGTGCTCGGTGGTGGCGGATTCTTAACCGAATATTCTCCGTTGTGGGTGTTGCGATCATTGTTCTCATTGTAAGTTTCTCTCCTGGGACACTTGGTTGTCTGTAACTAACGAGAGACGCAGGTCGTTCTGGTTGTTGTAACGAGAACGTAAGGACGATGGTTCGTTTCCATCATATTCTGCCATATACTACCCCATTATGATTTACGACGCCTCTATTTCCGTAGTATATTACCCACACGTCAGAGTCACCAACGTCGGTGGCTATTGCCATTCTATTTACTGCCACGCCACCATCACTACGCGGTAAAGCCCGCACGCTCATTTCCATGTCACCAGCACAAGGCTACATTTCGCGCCCAAAACCCACATATGGCCACCAGAGCCAATCACCTCATTTCCTTGCTTTTTACGATAATTTGATAAAGAGAGACGAAGATGACGGAGTTTAACCTTCTTACCCCCCAAAGATTGCTTTTGGATTTGGGGGCTTACGACTTTTATGGATATGGAACAGATTTATGTGCTACGATTCTTACCAAGACTTTTCTTTTTTTTTCTGTAACTATAGCTTAGATGAATATTATGAACTGTTTTTGTTTCTTAGAATATCCTTCTGCTGTGATGTGATGGTCCTCGTGTAAGGATTCTTAGGGGGTTATGGTGTTTATGTTTGTAGCTCTACGTTTGAAAAGGGGGTTAAAATAATCTATGTCTTTCCAGAGACATATATTTGTCTGGCTTCGCTCAAACTCGCATAAAATTGGTCGTAAGGCTAAAGGCATTGCTCACTTTGACTTTGTAGAATGATGATTTGGGATATCTAATGAATCTCCAGGCAGCTTTTGTGGAGTAATTTTCTCCACACGTACTCTTATCGACAACCACGTGATGGCAGACAACACCCCAACACCCCAAAAGGCACAGTACCCTTAGGACTCCTTTGATATTAAACCTGGGAAATCATTGTCCATGTCTCACAACAGGGCGGTTTTACATGTCTAATAATGCCATAGATGGCTCAGGTTTTGATTTTGACATGCCATCATGGAGCAAGTATTCAGTAATTGAACTTCCGTACCCATCAATCAAGCGGTACCGCTTGAGTTATCCTTCACAGTCATTGGGAAGGAAACGAGAACACGATGCACCCTGGAATGACTAGAAGACACCAAGTGCTGGTTTTTGCAACGATTCTACTGCTCCATACCACGATAAACGCTGCGCCGAATATCACGAATTATACGAGTATCCAGACCCCGATATCCACAGGCACCTGCGAATCTCGAAGCATCAATTATGTCACAGTGCTGCCGAACTTCGAATCAGTTTGCTATCGTCAAAGGAGAAGTGATGCCAGTGCGGCCCCCCCGTCGTCGCTGACGATCAACGGCGAACAGACAGCAAGCATACCGGATTCAACGACTACGGTAGAGACCGTAATCTCGAATACAAGTGGAGGAAGTGAAGCTTCAACACAAACCGACATTCCAGAGGCCGTCCTGACGACAGGATCAGCGACGGAATCTATCGCCAGTCATGAAACAGACGATGTCTTCTCCGACGCCAGCTTCCTCTCTTTCGAAGACTGGAAGAAACAGATAATGGAGAAATCCCAAGACGCCCTTGATAACGTTAAAGATGGCGAAAGACGTCGCAAGCCAGAGGGCAATCAAGAGACTTTGGACTCTCTTGGGGACGATCACGAAATTGATATCGACTTTGGAGCCTTCCTAGGAGACAATCGTGACAATAAGACACAGCAGCCAAAAGATGACGATAAGACAAGTAAGCAAACTCAAGACGAGCAAGCTGGCGACAAGCCTAAGAAGCCAAGACATCGTTCGAAGGATGCTGGGAAGACTTGCAAGGAGCGCACAAACTTTGCCAGTTTCGACAGCGGAGCACAAGTGATGAAGGCGAACCGTGAGGCGAAGAGCACATCTGCCCTCTTATCAGAGAATCGGGACGCATATATGCTCAACACCTGTTCGGCGAAGAACAAGTTCGTCATCGTCGAGCTCAGCGACTCTATCCTTGTTGAGACGGTGGCCCTGGCCAATTTCGAGTTCTTTTCCAGCACCTTCAGAGGGTTTCGCGTCTCAGTTAGTGATCGATATCCAATGAAGCTCGATCGCTGGGTTGAGTTAGGCACTTTTGAAGCGAAGAACTCGAGAGAGATTCAGGCATTCCTTATCGAGGATCCTCGAATATGGGCCAGGTATCTAAGAATTGAATTTTTGAGCCAATATGGAAACGAGTTTTACTGTCCAGTGTCTTTACTGCGAGTCCATGGCCGAACAATGATCCAGGACATCTTGAGCTTGGACCAATCTACAGGAGCAGATGATGAAGATGAAGTTGAGGAGAACCTGCATGAATCGGAGGGTGAAAAACTGGTCCCTGAGGCTGTAGCAGAGGCTGTGAAAGTGGAGGAGAAAGTGGCAGAAGGCTTGAAGGAAGCCCAGGCAACGCTTGACGAGTTGATCAAAACTGCTGAATCCATCATTTCGGAACAAACGGAGGATGACACTCATTCGAGCCGCATCTTGGAAGCCCAGCACCTTCTTCAGAATGCCTCGACCCAGCTCCTGACGTCGCCTTGGAACCAACATGGGACGAAGCTCGAGCATCTCTTCGATGAATTGCAGAAGGGTGATATGTGCTATCCATCAGAAAATCCGGCCCTGATGCGACCAATTGCTGGCGCTGTTGCAAACACTACAACTCCAATTCATAGCCCTGCATCTCAGTCTATCATCGTAACAGATATACAAGCGACGCCAAATACGATTATCACTCCGTCTCCTACCCGAGACGCAAGCCAGCCTACCGTGGGTCAGAATCTGACCGATGTTCCCTCTCCAAAAATTACACCTACTCCGGCAGTTGAAATCAAATCACAAAGCGCCCAGAATATTTCAGACCAAACTGCATCCGTGAACTCATCTGGTATTGCTGCTGCAAATAATTCCACTCCACAAGTAACAAACAAGACATCGAGCACCTCATCGGCTCACAGCTCTCAGCCAACAACGCAAGAGAGCTTTTTCAAAAACGTCAGCAAACGTTTACAACTGTTAGAACAAAACTCGACGCTCTCGTTGAAATATATCGAAGAGCAATCGAGACACCTAAGAGAAGCTTTCAACAAAGTGGAAAAGAGACAGCTCTCGAAGACCACATCATTCCTCGAAAATCTTAATGCTACTGTCCTTGCGGAGCTTCGCCAATTTGGTGAGCAGTATGACCAGATTTGGCAGTCGACAGTCTTCGAGCTAGAAAGCCAAAAAGACCTATTGCGGCGTGAGACGGCCGCCTTGAGTTCGAGGCTCACATTGCTTGCAGATGAACTAGTTTTCCAGAAGCGCATGGCGATCGTCCAATCTGTTCTACTTCTGCTTTGCTTGGGCCTCGTCCTTTTCTCGAGATATCTTCCCGGCGGTATTATACTCCCACAAACTCACAATATCAATTCAAAAAGAGGTCTCGATCACAGTTTCGATAATGTACCAAGCAGTCCTCTACAACATCGGACAAGTACCTCTCCACGTCAGAGACGAATGTGGAGAGGTATGGGCCATCGAAATCAGAGATCAGGGGACTCTCATACCTCGATGCGATCACACAGCCAGCTCGACTCGCCTCCCACGACATTTTCAAGCTTCTCTGAAGCGGAAGACGAAGACGAATATAAAGCTTATGGAGTTGAATATATGCATTCGCCTTCTCCCGTAGGCTCACCCAATGAGAGACTCGCAGAAGGCTCCGAACTTTCTTATGTGAAATTACAGACGGAAGAAGCCGTCAATAAGGGACTGCTACCCGCATTCGGTGGTAAACTACAGATCGACCCCAACTGCCATCCAACCCCTGAATCTCCGCGTAGGGATTCTCGCAGGAATTCTGTAGAAGAACAGTATGGTAGCGAGACCGAGCGAACTTTTCCCCGCCGAGCACCTTTCGCCGAAATAACTGCGAATGTCCCCAACGGCGGTCCACAGATCAGGATAAGTCCTGATTCACCTCCAATATCTCAGTAGCCAGTTAATCCGGAGATCCCAAGGGGGTCTAGCATTGAGCGGAAGCCGCTGCCGGCTCTGCCAACGGAGTATTGATGGGTTATAGTAATAGTGGCTTTTGGATATCGCAAGGCGGAAGGCAAAGCATCGCATGAGCATATATAGTGTATTTAGCAGGGCGTTCATGGTAGGACATGGGGTTGGATTAGCATATCATATGTAGCGATGAGCCTACGAATTCTTTTGTTATGAAATATTTGTCTCCTGTGGCGGTTTCACATTGACTTTTTAGTTTTTACTAGCCATTGCGGATTCGAGAAGGCATTCGTTTTCTCCAAGCAAAGGCGACCACATAAAAGCAAGCAGAAGCGAAGGTGTTGCCATTGCGAAATTGTCATATTCAGGACAAACGGACTCTTGTCGTCATGTCATGTCATCGTCATCTCATATCATATTCTGAGGCTCATAGTCTATCCGTGCACAACTATGCATTCTTCATACGCACTCTATGCCGGCCCACCTCTAGACAAATGGCTCAATCTCTCTCTCCAGCCATTTCATCGCCAAGCTCCCCTTCTCAAAATAATCCTGCGTCTTCGCTTGAATATCCGCATGATATTCATTCAACCAGTGCCTCTCCTTCCTCGTCAACAAGCTCTCATCAATCAGCTTCCTGCAATACGGAACCATCGTCACATGCTCAAAGCACAGATATGGCTTGTCGCCGAATGAGTGCTTCGTTTTGGCTTCCCGCACCATAATCATGTTCTCGATTCGGATACCGAAGGAGCCGTCTTCGTAGTAGCCGGGCTCGTTGGATATCACGTTGCCCACGGCGAGGGGCACTTCAGAGTATTGGATGCGTGTGCCGATGCCGATGGGACCCTCGTGCACGTTGAGGAAGGAGCCGACGCCGTGGCCAGTGCCGTGGCGGTAGTCGAGGCCTTCTTCCTGTAGGGAGGTTAGAATTTGGTGTCCCAGGAGCCTAAAAACAGGCATGATGATTACTTACCCATAGGAATTGTCTCGCCAAAGTATCAAGCGAGAAGCCGCTGGTTCCCTTGGGGAATACAGCGGTATCCAGAGCGATGTTTCCCTTGAGAACAAGGGTATAAGCCTTCTTTTCCATCTCGGTAGGGGTTCCGAAGTGGAGAGTCCTCGTGGTATCGGTGGTCCCATCGTAATATTGCGCGCCAGAATCGCAAAGGTAAATAGCATTCGGGTCGATAATCGAACAATTTCCCCGTTCCGGCTTATAATGGATGACAGCAGCGTTTGGTCCAGTTGATGAAATAGTGTCAAATGAAAGACCCACGAAGTGCTTATGCCTTGATCTCAGTTCTTCCAGCTTATCAGCTGCATGAACCTCATCGATCGTCGCTTTGTTCACAACCAGCTCGTTCTCGAGCCATGCAAAGTATTCGATAAGCGCGGCTCCATCCCTTACATGACATGCTCTCATGCCCTCGAGCTCGGTCTCGTTCTTCACTGCTTTGGCATCTCCGATAGGACTCCTCACCTCATCCACATTAGCATCACCACCAAGTGACCGCTTTAATGCCCAAGAGGCCTTGTTGGAAACCAAGAATTTCTTGACTTTCGTTTCCGACTTGGTAGAATTCCCGCCTGAAGAGGTTACGTTCGCAGACTTGTCATCGGCTTTCTCCTCTTGAGTTGCTGAGTGAGCCTGAATAGAGCGGCTCAACGCTTCTACGTCCTCGAATATGAAGCCATATGGTCGCATGGAGATGTTATTCTCAATAAGGTAATCTTGGACTTCTTTACTCAATTTTGACGAATCAACATAAAGAGTTGCCGACGTGGGTGTGACGGTAGCATAAGAAAAGAAGACTGGATTGTAGGGAATGTCGTTGCCACGAAGATTGAAGAGCCACGCGATCTCATCCAACATTGACACGATAAATCCCGAACTCTTCTTCTTCTCAAGTTCCTTTCGGAGATCTTCGAGCTTTGCTTTCACACTCTTACCTGCGAATCCTAGGCCAAGGACTTTGACAGCCTGGTTGGGCATCGGCGGTCGTTCCCGGCCCCAAACTGTATCAACGAGGTTCTCCTCAACGGCCACCAAATCTGCTCCTCCGCTAGCCTTGATCTTCTCTGCCAGCTTCCTCGCATCTGATGCTGAGATCACAGTCGGGTCGACCCCAACCACCTTGTCCTCCTGTGCCTGCTCTGCGGCCCATTCTTGCCATGTCGGCACGTCCTGCAAGCCTTGCTTGAGAAGCGTCCAAGACTTGTCGAGCTGTTTCTGAGCTTGGTTGAAGTATCGTCCATCGGTTGCGAGCGCAGCCTTGTCCTGGGTAACGACAGCACATCCAGCCGAGCCCGAAAACCCAGATATAAACTCCCGCCTCGCATCACATGATGCTATGTATTCAGAGGAATGACTATCTTCGGATGGGATTACTGCAGAAGATATATATCAGTTCACACGCGGACCCAACATCTGTCAGCGACTTACATACTGTAAACATCAACCCTCTTCTCCTTCATCAAGTGTCGCAGCTTGAGCAGACGTTGACTGGTATCAACGGTCTCCATGTTGGCAGACGCACCGGCAGAGCTGGAGCTGGAGCTGGAGCTGTAGCGAATGCTGATATGTATCCTTTGTACTGCTGAACAATCAAAGATGCGTCTTGTGCCAGACTGGAAGATTATGTTCAGTGGTCGCTGGAATCTCATTGATTGTCCGATTTGCAATACCACCGGATCTTCTTCTCCGTCTTCAGAAGACTTCAGAAGCCTTCCGAAGTCCAACGATGAAGTATGAAGTATGTGAGGTATCGTGAGGTATCTGAGGTATCGTGAAGTATCGTTGACTTTGGTTGATAGCAGTCGCCGTGTCTATGCCTATGCTATCAACAGCAGTGAATGAAGTGTGTATGTGAGGTGCGCCTGTTGTGCCTGTTGTGCCTGTTGTGTACCTACTCTTCCTATGTGTTCATGCGATTAGCAAAAGGAAGTAAAGGTAAAAGGGCAAAAGCTTCGATAACAACAGTACCTACAATACCTTAGCTACCTACGTATGTATGTATGTACCTATCTATGTACTGTACATACCGGCCTGGCAGCCTGGGAACCGCAGCACCCCACAGATCTTGTGGCACGTGCCACACATGCCACACGTGCCACAACCCAAGAGACCACACTAGAAGTAAGGCACGTGCACGGTGTGACCCGGTATGTACCTACATGCTTACCTATGCAAATCCAAAAAAGAGGCAGACTAACCCGAAGCAGGCTAGAGTGACATTGCCTTCTCTGAGCTCCTGATGTCACTGCGGGAGGAAGGAGGAGGCGGAAAGGAGGAAGGACGAAGGACGAAGGATGAAGGACGACCAACCAACGTTGTTGACTGTTGACTGTTGACTCGAGCTCCGAAAGTGCTTCTGCTATTGTTTATTGCTCCCCCCTTCATCCAATCACGTCTCCAATCACGTGCCAAATAACAAACCTACCATGGCATCACTCTTCCTCCGCCCAATGTTGCGCCCCCATGCACTGGGGATGGGCTTGGGTTTATCTCTTGCGGCCTTTGCTACTGTCACCCGGCAGCGTCCTTTGAAGCTCGATTCAAAGTCTATGCTTTCGACGGATTCATGTAAAACGGCTGCTCAAACTCCGCTCTTGCGTGAGAGTCCTCTCAGCCCGAGGGCTGTGAGACAGATCAGCAGTGGAAGTATAATAGGTATTGCATTTCATCCTCGAATCCCATGAGAACCCCCTTCTGACACCGAGCACCAGGACTATGTGCTGGTCTGGCTGTTAGCACCTTCTCCCGGCCACTGGCACTTTTGCTTGGTTTATTAATAGTCGGCGTCCAGGTGTGTCAAATAGTGGCCTCGATATAAATCTTTAAGCTAATTCATGTTTCAGTGGGCTGCAAGTTATGGCATAAACGTGTTGCCATATGATAAACTCCAGCGCTATGTTACATCAATAAACTTACGATCCGCATTCCAGAATGATATAGCATTCAAGCTATCTTTCGGCATGACTTTTGCTATGGCAGCATTTATGCGTTTCTAGTCTCCAGCAAACTGTAGCCTCCCAAAATCCAGAATTAGATCAGATGGAGAGTCCATGAATCCAATATGAACATGAGATTCGTGTCAATGGCGAAACCGCTATTATGAAGTATATGCGAAATTTGATCCTCGGCACTCAAGCCACAGATTCTTCACGACCTGATTCGTTTGTTTGGCGCCCCTGAGACTACATTGCTATTAGAATACTGGGCCTGTCAAGAAATTCGGCTACTCACTTCATAATCTTCTGGAAAAAGACATTCTTGTCGTTTTCGCTGACCTTGCCACTTGTGAAACTCTCGCTGAAAAGTGCATTTCGAAGCCATGCCTTTGCAGCCATATGTCGGACAACAAGCTTCTTCAGAGGGTCACAGATTTTGTCAAGCTCACTGCGTGCAGCGTTGCCACTGATATTGTAGATCAGAGCATCGGCAATTAAAGGACCTAGCTGCTCCAGCACCACTTGAACTGAATTTTGCAGCTCTTCCGGGAGGTCCGATAGACATAAGAAGGCGGACTGTAGATTTGTCAGCGGCAGTATCAACCATATGAGCAGAGGATCATACCCAGAAATCTGCAGCTGCAAACTTTGGTAAAGGATCTCTGCCTCTTAAGGCCTTCAATACAAATATAAAAAGAAACTCCAGGACGGGCGATGGTTGCCCCAACAATATTTTTGCTTGTGTTGGAAGAAGGCAATGCAAGAAGTCAATGCCCGTTTGCGCAATTTCAGGATCGTTGGAAGGATCTACACCTATCAGTTTCCGCATTGCCACAGTAAATTTTAGAATTTCACTGCTAGAGATATGCTTTGCATAGAGTGGCCAGGGCCGAACGGCAAGGTTCTCCCCAACGGCCAAGAAAAACGACTTACCTTGGAGAGTTTCCAGAAGAGAAAGCAGCCATGCGCACAGACGATATAGTGCTTCATTCACACTGTTGGTCGTATTTGTGCCGTGAGCACTTACAAAAGAACAAGCTGTGCTGATGATTACAACAAGCCGTGGAGTCCGAGGATCCGTTTTCACGAAAAAATGAACGACGGTCTTTGCTGGAAATACAAATGGACCAGGAACACGCTCTGTGAAGCCAGCTCGAAATATAGTGCAGGCGGATTCCACAATCTCGCCGCTCTGAGGAAATGTGTTCATAAGACTGTCAATAATAGTGCCAACATGATTTTGAAGGCTGCTGCCTGGTCCGCTGACCCAAAACTGTTCCAGTTCCATAGGACCGTTCTCTGATAGCTCCAGGGGAATATCAGATGGAGCTTGCAGTCCTTTCGCAATGCTCGCAACGCACCTCAATACGTCTATTCCACATGCTTCAGCCTCTTCGACATTGCCACTAGCATGGAGTCGAAGAGTTCGTCGAAAATCCGTATCAACAGATTGCAACAGGCCCAATAATGGCAATAGCTTCAGATCTTCTGGTGAAATTGCTTGTATTACGGCTGCTATCGCCCCAGCAATCCGTTCCTTGACAATTCCATCAAAAGAGTGTGAAGTAGTCAACTCGTTATACTGTTGGACAAACACACTCAATTCTGAAGTCAAAGCCTGGCGACAAGAGGAGCATAGTGATTGAATGGACTTTGACGCTGTCGCGGCGAGCGATGGGATGTTTAAAGCTTTGAACAAGAAGGTGAGAGCTTCTGGTATATATTGAGTGTGTGCCTTGAAAAACTCGTCGTACTTGCCAATAAGAGACAGAGTTGCCAGCCTGGTACGGAGAGGAACGTTTGAACCAGAATCCGCAAGAGTAGCAAAAAGAGTAGAGCTGATTACTTTTTCGAGAATAGCCTCAGACGTGTCATCATCTGATATGCAGTCGACTAGACTACCCAGACAGAACAACGAGGCTTCTAATTCATTCCATGCTCCCGTCTGCAGCGAATGCAGTGTCATGTCGGCAAACATTGAAAACAGTGGCAAGCCAGTAAGGGTGTAGGATGCTTGCAGAAGGTCTATTACCTCCATTCGTGCGTCAGAAAACCCTGCCCTGTCAACTGAATCCCAATTGTCGAATACATCGGCTGGGGGAAATTGTATTTTTCGCCAGCAACGCTCAATTGCACGCATGACGCTAGCTCGGGCAGTAACAAACCACTCATTCTTACTTCCTGAAGAGGGCTCTTTTTGCGATGCTCTGTCTGTTGATACGGCGGAAGTTGTGATGCGCGCATTGAGAATTGACAGCGTCACGTCTTCGTCGGAATAGAGAGAGTCTATCATCACTTCCACGAACGTGGACCAAAATTCGAGTGCTGGAATGAATATTTGATCTTCAGCAACGGCATAGCCTTCGGCAGCCAGAAGACCTTCGAGTGCTTCGAGGAATTGTTGAGATAAGGGATCGTTTGCTTTCGCCAACTGTTCAACTCTTGCATCTCCAAAGGCAATGATAAAATGTCCATACTGGAGAGATTCAAAGCCAAAATCACCTTGAACTAGCCGTCTGTAGCGTTCTTTGGACCAATCACTGTTGAAGAGTGAAAATAGTAAATTGAAGTCCTCGTCAGCCAAAAACTTGGAATAATTGGCGAGAACATCCGAGAATAACTCGATGGCTACCTCATACATATCTTCCTGAACCAGACAGGTAATCGCTTGTTTTGTTAGGGATTTCAAGGGGTCTAAAACAACTCCAGCGTCGACGAAGGCCCTATGTGAGTAAAGAACCCACGACTAAAGAAGTCAGCACTATGACCAGAAAGGATGAGAAAATAGTATCAAAAATCATGCATGGCCCCTGACCATGACAGAACTTTCGCGGCAGCTGATGCATGATAATTCACATGTTTCGGACTGGGACGAGGACGAGGATTGGTATTTACCTGGAAGCATTTCATAGAGTCTTGACGTAACTTTGAAGGCAGTCGGGGTCCTTCTTGGGCATCGGCGAGTCCTGGCACTATGAGAGCGACAACATCCTGAACATTTTGTTTCAGTCGATCATGAAACTTATGGCTGTCCATATTAGTACAATATCTGAAGGGATGATCTGGGATCCGTACTGTTTGATGTTGTTTCCATCCGTCTTTCCAACTTCCTCGGCCAATGTGGCGCTGAACCACAGTGCTACGGAAAGCTTTTCGGGTGTCAAATTCCGAACTAGCAGACTTGTCTCAGGTGCATCTTGTAAGTTCTTGATATTGACAGCCTCGTCTGCATATAAACAAAGAATGAGGTGCTTGACACAGTGTGTCCAGGTTGCCGAGAAATTTAGGAAATATACCACAAGAGTTGAACATATTTTTCGGATAACCAGTGGGCTAGACGATCGTCTCAGGGATAGTATGGTCCACGACAATAACTGTTTTAGCACTTCCTCCGCATCTTCACTACTTAGAGACGCTCTGCAATATCAGTCAGTCAGTAGCGCTCAGGATAGGTCCATATGAGGAAATACGATGACACTGACGAATCTGTGTTTAGCTTCACCGTAAAAGTTAGGGCCCCAAAAAATTGAACTTTCTCATCAGTGCTTTGCAGTAGGCTATTTGCAAGTTGCCATCCCTCAGCGGATCGTTGTAGAGTATGCAACGCCTCCTGGATCTTGGCGATCCTTTCTGGATGTCCGGGTTGGTACAGCTCCAACACGAGCTGGGATGATATTAGCATGGCACATGGCTTTGGGAATGAAAGCATACCCCTTCCACCTCAGTTCGACTCCGTGGAGTAAGTGATTCTGTTGTCTCCATGTTTCTGGGTCTATATGGAAAAGGGGGTTTACGGGCGTTGTTGCCAGTGGCCTTGGAGAATGTCAGCATATTATGTTCATTGCTAGATGACGGAAGTTCATGGAAGTACAAGACCTTCTTTCATGGTGCAAATGGTGAGATATTGTGAGAGATGAGTTGCATGTTACTGCATGTTTACAGACATCAGAAGGAGAAGGAGTCTACCTAGATGCTGGCAGGTAAGTCATTCGTCACGTTTTGGGACGGGCGTGACCTACATACATAATATTTCAAACTGTTTTTGGTCCTTGAAATTGAGGCATCAAATAGGTGGGCACAACCAACTATATATATATATATATAGCACGAATCCTTTATAGAAATCTGTTTACTTTGCAGGATTGGCGTTTCATCACCATTACATTACATAGGGCAAAACATTGAAGCATCAATTACTCGGAATCATTATTGCATGCATCATAGAGCTAAGTTGCTAACCACTAACCAGCTTTGTGGGAGGCACCTTGCTCTTATCGAGCGTTCTCTTATGCTTATCCCGTGGTTTTTGATTACCTAAGCAACGCTGCCTCTGCCCCTCATATCATTTGAAAATAATGCCCCTCACTTTCACCGTTTTGACCCCCCCCCTCAGTGTCCCCTAGTCTCCGCTAATCGGCACCGCTCGTCACCACTCTAAATGCGGGGATCAGCGTCATCTATGCTCTAATCAACCATACTAGCCTATATTAGTATGGATTATACCTAGATAGTTAGATAGATATACCACTACTCAAGTAGTTTCTATTTTGCCTCTTTAATCCTTCGGTATTCCATTCCCGCATCTATGGATTACCCATTTTAATCCTAATCTATCTCAATCCTAACCCGAAGAGGTAAATAGATTGGGCAGGGATATGGTCAATATGGAGTAATAAGTCAATCTAGGGACCTAGTTTATGTACGTATGTAGTACCCAGTAATCAGCCCAGTGCTTCAGAACAAAGAATGACAGCACAAGAGGGTCAGACACTCAGAGTACAGCAGTAGTTCCCCAGTGAGACTGCATCAAGGATTACCACTATACTACTACTACTCCACAACCGCACAGCGAATCATGCACATAAAGAAAGAAATATATATATATATATATAAATAAAGACCTAGACTACCTCTGCTTAGAAAAAATACCTCTCCGTCCCCCACTGTACTTTCTTGGATTATCGTACTTGTATTAGTGCACTTCCACCAGTGACATCTTCTTCGGTTTAAAGAGGCTGTCATCGGATAGATGATGGGTCCAAGTGAGTGAGTAAATTACAGAGATGCACGCATGTTACGACAATACCGTAAACTATAGACTATTCTTATGACAAACGAATTGGAAGCACCCTGCTTCGCCTGAGTCTTGAAGTCCTGTGTCTACCGTCCATGCAGGTACATACAAGCGTGCATCGAGGGCCCTTACTAAGAGACCCGAGACTTACCAAACCCTTCAAACTTTTCAACTTCCTTCCCACCCATATCACCTCTTGGCCCTCCTCTTGACTCATCTATATCACCCACACAATTCCAGACCACAATTCAAAGTTGTACGCAGGAGAATCAACAAAATACCACCACCCCCTACCAGACGATAGGCAAACACAAACATCTGACTTCGAAGACACAATGTCCACCGAGTTGCCTATCAATGGCGCTGCTGCCGGCAGTACTGCTGGCACGACTGACCCGACCTTCACCGTGAAGACTGGCCTCGCACGCATGTTGCAGGGAGGAGTCATCATGGATGTTGTAAATGCGGAGCAGGTGAGTTTGAAGTGCCCTCCTCACTGGTCTTCCAATAAGCAATGGCTGATCGGATTCTTTGCGTAGGCGCGCATCGCCGAGGAAGCTGGCGCAGTTGCTGTCATGGCCCTGGAGCGTGTGCCCGCCGACATTCGAGCACAGGGCGGCGTAGCGAGAATGTCAGATCCGAAGATGATTAGGGAGATTATGGCAGCTGTGACCATTCCTGTCATGGCAAAGGCCAGAATCGGCCACTTTGTCGAATGCCAGGTATGCATCCCAGATATTATCCTTTGCATCCGAGAGGGCCTCTGCTAACGGTACAACATAGATTCTCGAGGCCATTGGAGTGGATTATATTGACGAGTCAGAAGTACTCACCCCTGCCGATCATGCACATCATGTTGAGAAGCACCCTTTCAAGGTCCCCTTTGTCTGTGGATGCCGCAATTTGGGCGAAGCTCTTCGTCGTATAAGTGAAGGCGCAGCCATGATACGGACCAAGGGTGAGGCTGGCACTGGAGATGTTGTCGAGGCAGTCCGCCATATTCGGGCCGTCAATGCAGAAATTTCACATGCCTCAAAGATGTCAGATGCCGAGCTGCGACTACTTGCCAAGGATATCCAGGCACCATTTGACCTTCTCAAGGAGACTGCCAAGCTTGGTCGCTTGCCCGTCGTCAACTTTGCAGCCGGTGGTGTTGCAACTCCCGCAGACGCCGCACTTATGATGCAGCTCGGCTGTGATGGGGTCTTTGTCGGATCCGGCATCTTCAAGTCGGGTGATGCGGCAAAGAGGGCTCGAGCAATCGTGCAAGCCGTGACGCATTTCAACGATGCCAAGGTCCTTGCTGAGGTGAGCGAAGATCTGGGCGAGGCCATGGTTGGCATAAATGTGGCCAAGATGCCAGAAGGTGAGAAAATGGCAGGTAGAGGATGGTAGGAGAGCATATTAATAGTCTGGTATCTCAACAAATACACGGCTATTGAAAAAACAGAACATTATATCAAGATGAACATATTTCACAGTGCATTCCATTCTATTGATCACTACCAACAACCATGTCCCTCGTCGTCCTTTGTGCATAATTTCAATTGGTTATCGTTCCTAATTCTGAAGCAAACAAAGCTATCATGATCGAGCCAACTAGGAATTGCAAATGCGTCCAAATGCTTTACCAATATCAAGTATTGGTGTCCTTCTGCTCGATGAATGTAAAATAGCTCACTTGAAATTCCTTTTTGAGCATTCCATAAAATCAGTCCAATTCCTAGACGTTTAGAGGTTATAACAAGAAAAACGATGGAAAAGCCCAATGCTCGGTGAAAAGTAGAAAATCCGTAAGCTCTTGTTCAGATTGTGGCACATCAACGTGCAATGGTCGAACTTTCGATAACTCGAATGGATATGCAATCAATATGCCGTGCGTCTCCACATAGAGCAGGGACGGAATGACCAAACGAATAAGTGAATATGAAAGAACCACCGAGGGCACCAACGATGAATGGGTGATTGGGCCGTTGCTCGAAGAATTTGGGGACCAGAAGACGGCTTTGCTGGTAAAATGATGCCAAAAATAAGCTTTCATCGTAGAAACGTTCAAGTTGAAAGACCTAGTGGTGGAGTCATGCTTCACACTCGATGCTCTGTGAGTCGATCAATCCGTAAATATGCTTTCCTGGATATCAATAGAGCGATTTTCCGGCCCTCGGATTGATGAGTAAATTTCAAGCGCAAAATGATCAAGTTCGATAGCCTAGTTTTTAGTGACGGACAAGATCACGTCTCTAAGTTCTGTCTTGACCTCGGCCGGTATCCTAATCTGTGATAAGTTAGGATAAATTACGAGAATTAATCACAGAATAGGTACTCACACGAATAATGGCCACCGCCAGGGTAAGCCATCGAGCTCTCCTCGTATTCAAACTCCTCAAGAGCAGCCAGACGAGTTCCTCTATCATACTGTGAGCGGCGACGGCGCTGTTCGTCCCTATAATGCTGTCCTGCACGTGGAGCAAAGAGACCTATCAACCATTAGCTCTGGTCTCCATGGTGCGAATCACACAAATCGCACCAACGTGTTCGGCATTTTCAACGCTGCGACGCATTTTCGATGCATTGTCTGGCAGTGGAAAATCCTCCTCTTGACCCACGTCAGGATGGCTGCCGGTGCGGAATAACTGATCACGTTAGCTACATCGAGTTTTGAACTTAAGTCGACCAACCTTTGGTCTGAATGCTGGATGTTCCAGCATAACGGAGCTGTTTCGGAACTTCTGCACCAGGCAGTCTTTGCCCTGGATTGCTTGATAATAATTAGCTTTCTGGCAGTAAAAGGCAATCTCAGTACTCACTCGCATAAGAGATCTCAGCAACTTTATCACTGTTGTACCTATTCCTGTTTAGCAATTAGCATGATGAGGCATAGTGAGAAGTCTCCCAAGAATGGGCCTGAGAATATTTACCATCGTTGACCAGATCGTGCCTCGACAAACTGCAGATTGGTATTAGTTGAATCCAATGATTCCTCGGTGATTTCTTACCTTTATGATGTGCCAAGGCTTCATAAATTAGTTATTATCCTCAAACCAAATGCTATTAGGTAGACTTACATCCTCAAAGTTGATGAACGCATAACCCACGCTTGAAAATTAGCTTTAACATAAAGTGATCTCTGCTAAAACTTACTTGCAATTGTTCTGGAAGTCGATTCGAAGATACATGAAATCGTATAGACCAAAACTCGTCTCATCAATGATTTCCTTCAACATCTTTTGATCGACCTTATTTGGAATGTTGCGGAGCATAATCTACAATGTACGTCAGGAAACGTTCTAAAGCTTACCGAGAGGCTCTTACCGTGGTCCGGACATCTAGGCCTTGACGGATCCGGTTGACATCAACAACATTATGCTGTACCATATTGCCATTAAGAGGTTGACGACTGGGACCTCGTACGGCGTTCTGGCGGTGTCCATGTTGGAGTCCATGTTGAATAGGGCCACTTCTAGATGCGCCACGCAAAGGGCTACCCATGCTATCCCAAGCGGGTCTGGTGGGAGTAGTGGTCTCTCTGTATCTTGAACCCCCCGAGGCGAAGGGAGCCTCACTATATTGAACAGGAGTATAGTATCCACCTGGTGTAAATCCTGCAACAGGTGTCTGAGGAGAATACTGAGCACCCAATGGAACAGGAACTCCCGAGTAGCTAGGTGTCATCGGATAGCCTCCTAGGACATGGGAAGGACCTGTCGGGCTCATCATCGAAGGATAAGAGAACTGGCCTTGTGGCCCGTAGGGTGAAGGACTTGCTATAGACATGCGCTCCATACTCCCAATGAGATCATTGTAATTACCACGTGGGCGGAGCGGTGTATGCTGAGGAGCTGGTACGTTGCGAGGTGGTCGCGGGTCAATATCTGGCTTATGGAGGCCAAGGTTGAGAGAGATCCCCTAGAAGAATTAAAGAGGCAAACACAGCGGGATGGCATGTTGACTTACCCGTACAGTGGATCCATTCAACCTCGCAACTGCACGATGAGCAGATCCAACATCACAAAACTCTACAATCATACGGACTGTTCCAATCTCTGTTGCCAACTGCTTTTGATATGCGTATACTGCCCCGTCAACAGCAAGAAGATCCACAATAATATCCTCGATCTTAGCTCTGTCAAAGCTTGCTGCACCAGGGAACTTGGCAATAAGAGCGATTTGGCCTTCGTGAGCTGATACGAAAGGTGATCCAGGATTCGACTTCTGTAGAGAGAAAAAATTAGGTTGACATATATCCTCGGAATGTATGGTTACTTGCCTCAGCACAAAGACTTGGGGATATATAATCAACAGACCATTCAGGATGAGATATCTTAGAATAATTGTAGATAATCACAGCATCCTGGATGTCTGAGAAGCGAACTAAGACCTCATTGGCAGAATGATAGAAACGACGAGTCGCTCTTTGGGGGATTCCCTTTTCCTACAGTAAAGATGTGTTAGTAAAGAAGAGATAGATTCAACATGCAACTAATGTGGACCTTGGTTTGCCTGTGTACTGATAGTAATGTTTGGGGACAACATGCCATCGATGGCAATACATAAATTAATATAGGCAACAGACAGTTAACCATTTGAGACATCAAAATCATAGATGGCGGGGAATTTTTGATATGATACAACTGAAAGAAAATAAAGAAATAAAGAAATCGAGCACAAAGACGGGCCATTCCATCCCACAGAGCTCTAAATCGCGGGTTGGGGAGAAGATATAGACACTCACTTGAAGGCAGTTCTCCACTTGCTCCCTAGATACGGGCATGTATATTCCAGATATTCTAAGAGCACGTGTCACTTTCGTATCTGTGCTGAAGGTTCCCAACTGCGTGGTTCCAGTGTTGAGGATGTTAGTTAGAGACTTTGGATCCAGAACATGGTTGTCTCCGGATTCCAACTTATTTGAGGTAGCCGAATCAGGACCAATGTTATGAGCATTGCTGGGGACAGAAGAGTGCATCATAGCCTGGTTATTCAATCGGAAATTGAAGGGAAGAAAAGCTGAGGCTGTAGCACTAAGCTTTTGCTCTGGCCTAGCTTGTGCACGAGGTGAAGTAAAAGGATCCTTATCTTCATAAATGGATCCTAGATGAACGGTTCCAGAATTGTCAGGAGGAGATGAGATATCCAAAGTCTTTTCATGACTTGATGTTCCAGATGGCTGGCCTGAAGAAAAGCATGCTGTGCTATCAATGTGCTCTTCATCATGACTTGATGGATGGGGACTCAAGCCTTGATACTTATGCTTTGATGGAGACATCTTGTAGATCTTCTGACAAGGAACCAGCCTGTCAGAGAGATCTGTGGGTGTTAGAGGGTGAAAGGCACCAATTGTCAGGGAAGACAATATATAGACCAATAAGTTCGATACCAAAACGAGAATAAGGTGAAGAGAAGTTCTGACACATGGCAGAACCAATGAAGAAATAACGTGATGAGATCGAGTTGATATGAGGAGGAAAATATGGATGAGAAAAGAGGAAGAAGAGGAGGAAGAGGAAGAAGAGGAAGAGGATTAAGAGGGGAGGAAGAACAAGACGAAGGCTCGCGCAAGACTCGCGTAAAGTTCGCGTAAATAGAGTGAGGTTGACAAGGAGGAGGAGGAAGACGTGGTGCGCGACTTGATATCACGGAGGAAGTCACGCCAGACGTGGTTGCCTCTAGTCCTCCACTCACTGTATGTGAGGCCGGGGGGAACTCGAGGGGCAAGCGTCTCTCCAGAGGCACAATTACCCTATTTGGCTGCTTGTTGGGGTTCTGCCTTCAGTCACCGCCTTCTGGTTTGCAGGCGTGCGATAGATAATCTTTCGTTGGTATCAACGATGCACCCTGTCTTTAGTGTGAAGTATTGAACTGTGTGAGAGTGCTCAAGATCTAGCTTGTTCATGTCTTGAATAACTGTGTTGTTGGTGCCGTTGCTATTGTTGTTGTTGGATGTTTATGAATGGGGTAGAAATGGAAGAAAGAAGGTGGTACTCTAGGGTAGGAGGTGGAGATATAATGTTCCGAAAATGTCCAGATCTCAATCTCACATTCCTGCTACCACCTCGTCAATAGGCTCTATTCAAGATCTCTCTTAGAAGCTTGCATTTTTCAATTGTAAGCCATGAAGGACACAAAGTTGTTGATAGGCGGCTGGTATCATTGATGTAGAGTACCTAATTGCTTTATTGTATCCTTCTTTCTTTGGCATAAAACGGGGGCGCTCAAACTGCCAATCAGCACGCCTCCAATTCAACCTGACGTCCACGGCTTTGTTCAGTCGTCTTAGAGCTGTACTCATACCCACTTCCTCCCACACATCAACTTCATCCCCTTTGCTGATAGAGATTGCGGATTACCTAGCGGATTACGGATTTGCACAAACATTCTGGGCAGTTGCGTCAAATCATGTCTTCTACAGGGGATTCCCGCAGCAATGGACTCTCTGTCATTCAACAGGTAGCTATTCTGCACAGCTCTTAGACTGCAAGCCAATACTGATCTTGTTTCTCAGATAATATTGTCGCCCAGTGACAGCGACTATCTCGACCAGCTTATCCCGGTCGTCAAAGATGCAAGCATTTCGAATCGTACTCCTGCCCTTATGAAAAGTCTATCAGAATATGCCGAGCAACGTGAATACGAAATCGAGAGGATGTGCAATGAAAACCATCAAGAATTCCTGACATCGGTAAACAAGCTGCAGAAAGTCCGCGAGGGTACAGTCAATTTGACATCTGAAATCCTCGAACTCAATCAGTCCATTCAGTCCAGTACCGAAAAGCTCGCCGAGCATAAGAAGGCCTTGGTTGACTCTCGTGGTGTGCGTCAAAACATTGACGAGGCAGCACAAGCTCTGAAAGATTGCTTGGAGGTTTTACGTGTTGCAAATCACGTCCATGAGTTACTGGGCCGCAAGAATCATTATGGTGCATTACGTGCGTTGGATGAGTTGCAAAATGTGCACTTGAAGGAGGTCACACAATATAAGCTGGCCGATATGATCCAGAAATCAGTCCCAGCTACGCAAAAACTCATAGCTGAGGCGGTCATGAACGATCTCAACACTTGGCTCTATAGGATACGTGAGACATCCCAGTTTCTTGGAGAGGTAGCTTTCTACCATACAGAGTTGCGACGCACGAGACAAAAGGAGCGAATGGAGGCAAACCCTTATCTTCGTAACTTCAAACTTAACTCAGCCATAGAAATGGTCTTCGATGAGAGCGAAGAGTTTGATGTGCTGGACAACGAAGAGCTGCAGGTCGATTTTACCCCGTTGTTCGAATGTCTACACATACACGAAGCGTTAGGTCAAAGTGACAAGTTTCGCACGGAGTATGCCGCGACTCGAAAGAGACAGAAGGAACTTCTGCTGCCTTCTTCCATCAGCCTTGTCGGGGAAGACGATTCTAGCTTGAGCAGTCTCCTAGAGGGGATAGCTGGGTTTGCGATTATAGAAAAGGCTACCATGAGGCGTGCTCATAATCTTCGTTCGCCAGTTGAAGTGAGTTGAGCTCGATATCAATAATGGGTTTACTGACGGTTTTTAGGTAGACGAATTGTGGGATTCAATGTGCCAAGCAGCTATTAATCTAATCTCAAAGGCGCTTAATGATGTCGATAATGCGGAAGTGCTGTTGAAAATAAAAGGAGTCATTGCGCTGTTCATACAAACTTTGGATGCAAGTCATCTCTGTATTTGTAGGGAAGTCGGTGCTAACATCCAATAGGGCTGGGGGTATTCTGTTCTAGCTCTCGACACCTTTCTCCTCACTCTATTCGAAAAATATGCTGAATTGTTGAAGAGACGATTCAGTGATGATTTCCAAGAGGTATGTGCTTAGGTGCCTCCATATCATGGCATGATGCTAACACTAAACCAGATTGTATCAACGGATGATTATATGCCTATGCCTATAAGCAATCTGGACGAGTATGACAAAGTGGTTAATGTCAGTTGGTTTACACCAGATAAACCAAGAGAAGAACTCGTGTATGTTCTATTTCTCGCCATTTGGCCCAAATTCTGACGGAGGCAGATTTCCATGCGTTTTGCCCTTCTCTCAGATGTACCCGCTGTGTTGCATTGACATTCGTAACTTCTTGAACCAGTTCTATTTCTTCTCTGACGACCATTTTCAACACCCCAATGTCATTGACGAGACTCTTAGGAAGGTGAGTTTATTGAATGTATTAGCATGAACCCGTATTAATCATATTATTGTAGTCGTTAGATGAACTGCTTTCTGAAAAGGTCTGCAGGTCACTTGTGGAGCGTCTGAATTCTCAATATTTAGGACAAATCGTCCAGATCCTGATTAACCTTGAGCATTTTGAAACTGCTTGTCAAGAGCTTGAACATCTCTTGATTGCTGCTCGCTCATCAACCTCTGCTGGTGGCCCTATTGTACTGAAAGCCACCGAAGAATTCCGAAGCAATAAGAAGACTGCCGAAAAGAGAATATTCGAGCTCGTCAATTCAAAAATCGATGACTTGATTGAAACAGCTGAATATGATTGGTAAGCTGGAAGTTTACTGTGGCCCGCTCAGCCTGCTGATATACTCTTTCTAGGATGGCACCAACTCTTGAGGGAGAACCGAGTAATTATATGCAGACCTTGACACGTTATTTATCCAACATAATGAATTCCACTCTTCTTGGACTTCCCAGAGAGATTAAGGAACTCATATACTTCGATGCTCTCAGTCATGCGGCAAATACGATATTGGTATGTTCTACATTATCCTTTTAGGGAAGCATTGCTTACAACTATATTTCTAGGCCCTTCCATTGTCGCCAGATGTCAAGAAGATAAATCCAAATGGAGTCATGGCCCTGGCGAAAGACGTGGATTATCTGGCTGAGTTCGTGGACAGTCTAGAGAATGCTCCGATTTTGCGAGAAACTCTTGATGAGCTACAGCAGACTATTTACCTGATGCAAACTGACAACCCCGATGAGTTTTATGACATATCGACAAGGAATAAGAAATACGGCCGAGTTGATGCTCTGAACGGACCACAAATCCTTGAAAAGTATGTCGGAAAGTCGTAATCATATGTTTGATATACTAATCATGATTGTCTGTTACAGGCTCACACATTCAGTTCAGAGTCCCATCAAAAATGATAGACTGGCGAACTTTTCCTCACGATTCGGAATGAAGTAACATAGGTATACCCCAATACGCATATGGAACAAGCAATCGACGAAATTCAATGACAACATTTTCAACATTTCGCCAAGAACGATTCAACCAAACGAGTTCAAGTAGCAATTTACCTTCCAGAAGCCATAATGTACCAGACCGAGTATTGACTCCTAAGCGCCAAAGATTCCTCTGCCTACGCCACTGAGAATCGAACCTTCTCAACGCCTCACAGAATCCCATTGAACAGATTAAGCAACTTCATAATCCCTTTCACCTTCAGCATCAGCGTCTCCTTCACCTCCATCATGGCGCGCATAGTTGTGGCCAGCATCTTGACCAACTGAAGGATCTTGGGCTCGTTGTGGGACGTGATACATCTCAAGCTAACGTTAGCATTATATATGTTATGCGTTTTAAACGATGTGGATGGAGTTACCTGTTGGGGTTGCATTGGAGGATATCCGTACATTCCATCGATCTCGCCGTACATATGTGGCGGGGCCTGACCATATGCCGTTACGGGTCCTGGCTGAACTTGTCCGGGATACATCCCAGGCTGTCGATAATCTTGTTCCGGAGCCAAACCATGACCTAATGAGTAATCGGGTGGCGCCATGGCATGCTGCTGAGGTTGGTGGCTTGGCTGCTGTTGCGAAATGCTACCCTGGGCTGGAAGCTGACCACCAGCGGCAGGAACTCCTTGTGTTGATGCGTTCTGGCCCGAAGCTCTCTTGGCATGTGATGCAGCCTCCTCGCGTGGAACAATGTCGATGAGGAAGTCAAACATATCACTCTTAGCAAGTGCAGATGCAATATCAGACCTTTGAAGCGTACGGCGCTTGTTCTCTTCTGCGTGAATCCATGCACGCATGGTGAGTTCTGTGATAAAGATGTCACAACCCTTTGCAAACAAGATTGGTGCCTCTGCTGATATCATCTTCACTTCTGGATCCGCCTTCATAACCTTCTTGATTCGTGCCAAGGGGAGCTGGTGCAGCTTGTAATCATGTGTGTCGGTCTCGAGATGGTTGATGATTTGCTGCCAATATGTAGTAAGGATGTCCCGATATGTGCCTTGGAGGCCTTGATTCACCTACACACAGCTGAGCTCAGTAATTGATCAATTGGCAGATGATCTTAGACTCACGTTTGCCCAAGCTCCTGTATAGAACTCTGGAACAGGTGCATATCCTTGAGCGGAAAGCTTTTTGTAACCATCAGTGCTATGGACTTCTATTAATAAAAGGGAGACATACTGAAGCGCTGGCGCCTATTGACAATGCAAAGTTAGCTAATATTTCCACTTGAATATCCAGGAAAATGAAATTCATCACTTACCATAGTGGCCACCTTGATTTGTGTCGTAAACTGGCTGCTGTCGTTGTTGACCTTGCCCATGCGGAGCACTAGGCGGATTGGATGGATCCATGGCAGCAGGTTTGTCGCCCTTCACTTGTGAAATAGATCTTACAGGTTCTCCTGATATATCTATACGAGCTACCTCAGTTGCACCGAATCACTTCAATGTGGATGACACGTCTCGCTGGTCGGTACTCCTAAATTCCCACAGATGCGCTGGTGTGGGCGCTGCCTCTTATTTATCTTCTCCGCCTTGACGAACAGGATGATGTTTCCCGGACAAGGAAATATGCAAGTAATAAATAGTTGCCGTTGCTGTGCTCTCGAGCTCCTGTTGATGCCTGATGCCCAATTGAGGTGTGTTGGTCGATTGGATGAGGCTGAGGCTGGCTGAGGCTGGCTGATTGAGTCGCGACTCGCGCGGGGGTGGAAGCGGACACGGAAGCCCCGGCATTTCTAGTTCCAAAGTGACGACAAAGCTCCATTGTGGATGTCTGAGTCGGGACAGCATTATTTACATGCACTATTATTATCTTACTCTACAATACTACAATTAATACAGTACCGTATAATACATAATACATACAGCACAATGCTCATTATTGACCAGCTCAGTCAGTACCTATAGCCACTCTGCAGGCCCAACGCCATCGATGAACGCCTTGACATTGGAGCAGGGCTGGTCTACAATGACCGAGATTCTCTGACTTGAAATGATGATTCCCACCCATTATTCCGCCTCACGTGGCCCCAGATTTTGTCTTTATAATAATGGAGCAGTTGAAATACTCCAACTTTAGGATTCATACGGAGTATGTAATGGTTTACAACAGTAAGGGTACTTGATCTGCCTCATCGGCGTACAAAAGCCGATATCACGTGGTTTGCTAGAAATGCCAAGCGCTTCGCTTATTGGTCTCGATCGAACTTCTCCATCAAAAAGCAGACCTGTAGATTTCCAAACAGAAAACTTTTTGAATGTTAGTAAATACCTTCAGCTTCTTCTCTAGCCTATCTGTCGTCTGCTGGGCGAGATTTACCACGTGTATCTTCAGAAGCTCGTCTAATACTTCTCTCTGCTGGCTTCTGAGAGAAAGAAACCATGGATGATGAACAAGATTTATCAGAGGAGCGCATGCATCAGCTTCTTCAAGATGCTGAGCAGAGGTTGAGGACATCGGCACAAACAACTTCAAGCAAGCCCAACGAGCACCTTTCCCTTTCGACTGTTGATGCTAGGTACGTTTACTTTGTAACATGATGAGTGGTGTCGGTCACTTCAATTCGTGCTGACTTTATTTTGACAGTATATCTACTGGTCCTACTTCTAGTTTCCCTTCCCTCTATGTCAAGTCAACCAGCCTTGGTGCACAGGTCGCTCGAGAGTTTCTTATCAATAACAACGAAAGAAAACTCGCAGGTAGGCCGCGATGCGTTGATGATCCTATTGCCGTCAAAGCGAATGCTGCAAAGGTACGTTTGAATGATCTCTTTCACTTCCGCTGCACTTTTATGAGGAAAATTTATCCCAAATATCTCTTGACGCAGAACTCGGGCCCCGTCTTGGGTGCCTTCTCTGCAACTATGAGAGACTACACATTGTGTAAATTCATAGTTACTCTGACTTTTGCTTTACCAATCCTGTTTAAGTTGTCGATGTCTTGGTGTGGCTCGGGCTGACATTTAAATCAGTTGAAGAAGGCTTCTGCTGGATCCAACTGGTATAATCTTCCTCGGACCGTATTGACTCCAGAGCTCAAGCGTGATCTGCAACTACTTCGCATGCGATCAGTGCTCGATCCTAAACGACATTACAAGAAAGACAATAACAGAAAGAACGACGTCCCGGAATTCTCTCAGGTTGGGACCATCGTCGAAGGTCCGACAGAATTCTTCACATCACGATTGACAAACAAAGAGCGGAAACGGACTTTCGTAGAAGATGTTTTGGCGGGTGAAAAGAAGAGTCAGCGATTCAAATCGAAATATAACGAGATACAGTTGGCCAAGACTAGTGGAAAGAAGGCTCATTATAAGGCTCTCAAGGCGCAGAGGGCGCGGAAGACGTGCAAAGGTTGAAATCTCTTGCATGAACGGTCACCATTCAAATATCGCACGCGATTTGCTTGTCCACAGAGGAATCCGCTGGATTAGTCAATGGCTCAACACAAAGCCGACGTTCAGGTATATAGCATATAGGCTTCAGGGAAGGTACGGCCAGAAGACGGAAAAACGTGCCACGCAGCTCTGCGATAGAATCGAGCTGTGTTCTCTGATGGGCATATGGCAGAAGGATTACGTCCATGTAGGTCAGAAGGAGCAATCTCGTGAGGCCAAGTAGCATGCTGTCTACCGTGATCGAACCATGACAGTAAGTCTTCTCGACAAATACAACGGCAAAAGAATCCCTCAGGCGGAGAAGATTATTCTAGCTAGCTATCAATTGCGGATCTGGCAGGCTCAGAAGAGCCTCAAGATAGAAGTAGCTTGCAGTCTTCATTTCCATAAATAGAAATTTGAACACTTGACTTGAATTTTTGCAGGATCCAAATATTAGCCATACTTGACATCGGTGGATTTCCAGACTCGTATATACAGTACATTCCTAATACTGGGTGAGCGATAACTGTTGCCTGAAGTTCCAGGTCCGGAGGAGCTTACCGGCATTTGCCGTACGTCAACAACCAAACATTTTACCTTTTCGGCATCTACACAGCATCGCAATCCACATCCTCAACATGACATCTACTGCTTCGTTGCGATCGCATTGGATTGCCGCTTGTCGGACCAAAGTGAGCTTCTTCGTGCCAGTGATGAGAACAATTGGTACTAATAAGCCAGAATGTGTCAGGTTTCATGCTCCCAAGGAGCTTCAACACTCGATTCCATGCCGCGACGTTGAGCAGGAACCAAGATGATAGCTCAAGGGCAAAAGAATCGTACGCTTTACAAAGCCCACTGAAATAGGTGTCTTCGATACTGACGTTCGTCTTGAAGAATCAATACCATGGGCACGGAGCAGACATCAGGGTTGGTGCGATCCATCAAGTCGTCCATATTTGACTAACGATTTTCAGATTGGCTACCACAGACGCAGAAGCACCAGAGTCCCTTCGTCTTCCCCGCAACGTGCAAGCCATATATCTGAAGCCTCTGCGACGAGAAGCAGAATATGGTGTTCCGTCGTGCGATCTCCAGTTACGGTCATACAGCGTTAGGAATCTTGAATTCTTCGCGGACTTTGCGTTACGAGCCGCATATTATCTCCATCTTCCCGCCTTTGGACCAGTCCCGTTGCCTAGAATCACTGAGAGATGGACGGTACCTAAGAGTAATTTCATCTTTAAAAAGTCGCAGGAGAATTTTGAACGTATCACTATGAGACGTCTGATTCAGATAAAAGATGGCAATCCAGAGACGGTCGAGTTATGGCTGGCCTTCCTGAAGAAGCATGCATATTACGGAATCGGTATGAAAGCCAATGTTTGGGAGTACAATGAGCTTGGTAAGAGAGTCATGGACGAGCACAGAGTTTGGACACTAATTATGAGTAGGTGTGGGCAAAACTATGGATGTAAGCCTGGAGAACCTGAAGAGCGTTATGGAACCGAAATGGGCACATTTTGGGCGTAACAAGAGTTTACAGACTTCGGAGAAGGTCCTGGAGTTGATGAACAGTGAGAAGTATAAGCTCGCAGCTAGCGGAAATGCACCTATGTCCCATTGAGGTGATTGTTACAACAGTACGAGCATTGGCAGAAATGTACAATATGTGGGAATTGTCCGATATAGCTATCATTGCATATAAATGGCGCAGAACAGCATGGATTGGCGTCATGGGAACTTCGAGTTGTTTAGAGTATAGCAAGACACGTAACATAGCTTGCCTTTTGTCAATGGATGCTATTAAGTCAATAAATCGATCACATTGCTAACACCATCCTTCCCTTGTGAACTTTGGAGTATGAGGCGAAAAAAATACCGTAGGTCACGTGTATCCGTGTTTTAGCGTGTTTCCGCAATCCAGGGTTCACCAAACTTTCTATAGACCCCGACAGATCTTCCTTCACTTGGTTTGCACAGTTATGTCCGCATTATGCCGCAATATACGGCCATTTCTGCGCAGGATAGAGACCTGCGCAGACTTTGGAGAACTCTCCAGGCCTTCGAGGGTCTGTAGATTCTGTAGACCGTACTCTTCGAAAAAGGAACCACCAGCAAACCAGGTTATATTCTCGGGAATACAGCCCACGGGTGTCCCTCATCTTGGTAACTATCTTGGTGCCCTGAAACAATGGGTAAAACTTCAAGATACAGTTCCTTCCGGGACCAAATTAATATACTCAATCGTGGATCTGCACGCCATTACGGTGCCACAAGATCCTCTACGGCTCAGACGACACAAGCGTGAAGTCCTTGCTACATTGATAGCCATCGGTATCAATCCAGAGCGCTCAATTTTATTCTATCAGTCTTCTGTACGTTGGCATTCATTTCATGTTCGGATTCTGGGCTTATGCGTTTTACAGGTTCAGGCCCATTCGGAGCTGATGTGGATATTAAGCTGTACTGCCTCGATGGGATATCTCTCCCGCATGACTCAGTGGAAGGTATGTCGAGAAGCACATTTGGATTTCATGTCAGCTTATGGTAAGTAGAGCAAATTGTCGCTGGCACCGGATGCTTCCCCCCTAGACAGTGGCAGTAGGTCCAAGTTGAAGCTTGGCCTCTTTTCCTATCCAGTATTGCAGGCCGCAGATATACTTGTCCATAGGTAAATATATTCTCAAAACTGCGTCTGTTGTCCATTTCTCAGTGCTTCAGGGCTACCCATGTTCCGGTCGGCGAAGACCAAAGTCAGCATCTCGAATTTGCACGTGAGTGTGCGACAAACTTCAACCACGCCTATGGTCCTCATTTGAGAGCACCGGAAACTATTCTATGTATGTTCCAATTATAATTGCTATTGCAAGTCTCTAATATGCGGTAGCCCCTGCAAAACGTGTTATGTCACTACAGGAGCCTCATCTAAAGATGTCAAAGTCCCATCAAGATCCGCGATCAAGGATTCTAATCACCGATTCTCCAGAAGAAATCACTCAAAAAATTATGGCTGCAAGAACGGACTCCATCAATTCTGTTTCTTTTGATCCCATTGTTCGCCCTGGCGTTTCAAACCTCCTCTCACTCTTGTCACTCTTTGATGAGCAATCAAGGAGTGCCGCCGAACTCGGGGAGATCCATTCGACCCTTAATCTTAGGGATTTTAAGACTTTAGTCTCTGATAAGATATCGGGGGCTCTGGCAGGAATTGGCTCACGTTATGAAGAAGTGATGAAGCAAGATGATGGACGATATCTTGATCACGTGGAGGGAAAAGGGGCTGAGCGAGCTCGACAAAGTGCAGAAGAGACTATGGTTCTCGTTAGGGAAGCTATCGGCTTCTGAATGGCATGCATATATATAATATACCGCAATCTCCTCTCTATAGCGAAGCATCTGTACAAAGAAGTGTCATCCATGATTCCAAAAATCTATCTTCTTGACTGTTGGCCGCTGTATTTTCCAACGACGCTCTTTATAAAACTACCATCAAAAAGTAAACAAATATGTGCATGTGTGCCAACTCTTTCTTAGTCGCACTGTCGCACTTATCATGCGGAAGGAGTAAACGAAGTGTCCCCTTCTTTCCATTTTCTCATTTAAGAATCGAGAATTAGTGATTAAGGATATCTTAAAAATATGAAAGGAAATATTAGCATACGGTCTGATTAACCTAGCTATTCTAAGTGGACTAATCAATTAAAAATGAATGCTAAGAAACTATTTTAAGCTCCTCGGCAAATAAAATTGTTAGTTTTCGCAGCGAGCATTATATATAAAATTACGGCAAATATCTGAAATTCCACCCAAATCATCATAAATGACTGGAATGCCACAAAAAAAATATTTTAATGACTCAAATGCCACAACCCCTAAAAATTATCAAAATGACTCAAATGCCACGACTTTTCTGCCACTACCTACTTTTCTAGCACTTTACGTAAGGGGATCGGTATCTAATTGAGCATTAGAGGATTCATCCCAAGACTCAATACTATCTGAAAATTGAGAGGAAACAAGGCTATTACGACGGAAAATAGGGTTTTCTGTCCTAATAACCAGCCTTAATCTACTATATTTATTTAATAAGATGTGGTCGCATCTTGAGCCTCAATATGCCAAGCCACTAAGATGCCTAGAGGCGGTGAACAAATTAGGCATTTTGACAGTTTTCAGAAAAAGGCAGTGAAAAAAGGGTGTAAGAAAAAATCGTGGCATTTGAGTCATTTTGATAATTTTTCAGGATTTGTGGCATTCCAGTCATTTATGATAATTTGGGTGGCATTTCAGACATTTGCCGTTAAATCTTTAGATGAATCCTCTGATAATACTCAATTAGATACTGATGCCCTTACGTAAAGTGGCAGAAAACTCGTGGCATTTGAGTCATTTTTGATAATTTGGGTGGCATTTCAGATATTTGCCAATATTTTAACGGCAAATGTCTAGAATACCACCCAAATTATCATAAATGACGAAAATGCCACAACCCCCTAAAAATTATCAAAATGACGAAAATGCCACGACTTTTTGTTCACCGCCTTTTTCACCGCCTTACCACCTTTTCCCAAAAATCACTAGATCCCCGATTTGTTAACTGCTTTATGGGGCCTTTAGCGGCTTGGAATATTGAGGGAGCTAAGTTACGCTTCTGAATTATGTTGCGCAAGTTATCTGTCTCTCTTTTTTAAAGGATATTGCGTGTGTTAAGCCGTTCTGTCTCATCTGCTAACTTATGAATATATCGCTTTGTAGGAGTATTAAGAACACTGCGATTTATTGTAGTAGAGAGCACTGTATTTGCTTTATGGAGTGTTTGAAAATCAGGTGGACTGCTATTCAAAAATACCTTCTCAAAAATGTCATGCTCTGTTAGAGTCTTTAGCCGTTCTACTACAACGTCTGTAGTAGGAAGTGTAGCTGCTTGAATGACTGTTTGTGGTTGAAATGGCTGTAGCCCACTCCCTCTCCATGCAGAAGTTATGTTTAAGTTAGAAAATGCTAATTCTCTTGCTTGTATATATGCATCCATCCATTCTAACTTCTGTATGCGTAGGAGTTGCGCCTCATTAAGGTGTGAGAGGGCTATTGTGAGGTGTTTTTTTAAAGGTCCAAAAATTGCAACATTAAGTGGTTGCAACACATGTGATGTATGAGGAGGTAGTATAAGGAGCGATATTCGATTCTGTATACAGTGTGATATAAAGCTTCCACTTATATGGCTATCGTAGCCATCGCAAATAAGGAGCCTTTGTTGTAGTTTTCCATTTTGTGTTGCTTTTGCTCTTATAGAAGGCTTAAAAACGCGTTTTAGCCACTCTAATCCATGAAGATTGCTTGTCCATCCTTTTGTGTTTGCAGAGAAGTGCCATTTGCTTATAACCTCTTTCAGAATCCAACTTTGTAGTATATTCTGCCCTTTAAATATAATAAGGGGGTCGATTTTTGTGCCATCCATACAAATGCACTTAATAGCAGACACCCATTCCTGTCGGCTAGGATGAGCTTGAAAACGCGTCCAGAGTGTAGAATCAACTATAATTCGTGTAGATTGCATTGTTCTAATTGAAAATCCAGTCTCATCCATGTTGTAGGTTGTTACGGCTGAGCGGTTAGCTGCAGATAGCTACGTCACGAGGACTTAGGATCACGTGATGGATATGAGGATATCATGGATAATATGTTATCTAGATATCTAGAGATATCCTTTGGCACGACGCCTCTATATAAGTAGATAGTATTCCCTTAGATAGGAGCTTCGTGCTCAACTCAATACAGTATCTTACACATACTAGTAACGTGTTACTTGAAGCCTTTGTG
>Ga0123337_10001014_pt1 | contig 39621 bp, 35 predicted proteins | sample frozenSSSSmetaG_FD_89792 | JGI IMG/M metagenome (GOLD analysis project Ga0123337, IMG submission 89792) | Glacier valley bacterial and archeal communities from Borup Fiord, Nunavut, Canada, to study Microbial Dark Matter (Phase II) -... | ecosystem: Environmental > Aquatic > Freshwater > Ice >... | reverse complement strand
GCCTTCCGGCAGCATGCCAACAATTTCAGAATGGGCATGCTGTGATATCTGCCTGATGAGCGTTTTGCGGTATTCATCCGGCATCCAGTCTTTTGGCTCGATGCTGATGTCGTTATCCACCTTTTCCTGGAATATGTCAAGCGATGACTCCATGAGGTAATTGTTAGTCCTCAAAGTTAATTAAATTAAGCACAAACACTAACGGGCGTTAGCATGGGTGCGGATTTTTAACCCTTTATCCGGGTCAGGACGGATCCAGTCTATTTCACATCAAAATCGACCACTATCCTTTCCGTCAGCGGGTGCGACTGGCAGGTAAGAATAAATCCCTGCAGTAATTCCTCGGCTTCCAGCGCGTAATTATTATCCATTTCCACTTTCCCTTCAGTCAGTTTCGCCCTGCAGGTGGCACATACCCCGCCCTTACAGGCGAATGGCAGGTCGGCTCCCTGCTGTAGTGCGGCATCAAGCAGCGACGGGCCATCGAAGGGAAGCTTAAAATTGAATACCACCCCGTCTACTTTTAAAGAAACGTCACTTGCCTTTTCAGAAATATGCTGCGCGAAACTGCCTTTGGTTTTCACCTGTCCGCCTGGAACGGTAAACAACTCGAAATGGATCCTGCTCTTTTCCATTCCCTGCTGCAGTAGCCATTGCAGGGTGCTGAAGATCATCTCTTCGGGTCCGCATATAAACGCATGATCGGTATTTTCCGGATTAATCAGCCAGGGCATTAATTCCTGGCATTTTTTAGCATTTATTCTCCCGCTATTCACTTCCGCATTGGTTATTTCCCTGCTGAAAACATGGTGCATGACGAACCTGTCCATGTAGGTGTTTTTCAGCGCCTCAAGCTGTTCTTTAAAAATTATGCTGCTTCGTGAGCGGTTGCCATAAATAAGTGTAAACCGACTGCCCGATTCCGTGGCCAGCGTTGTCTTAATAATGGAAATAATAGGGGTGATGCCGCTGCCCGCCGCGAATGCCAGGTAATTATTCTTTTTACTGGTGTAAGCGTGCAGATTGAATTTTCCCGAGGGGGGCAGCACGTCTATGATATCCCCTTTTTTTAATTGATGATTGGCATGCATAGAGAATTTTCCGGCGTTGATTTTTTTTATCGCCACGCGCAACTCGTTGTCCATCGGACTGCTGCAGATAGAATAGGAACGCCGGAGTTCTTCTCCCTGCACAAGGAGTTTAAGTGTTATACGCTGTCCGGGCTGAAACAGGTATTCTTCACTGAGATTGTCGGGAACGTGGAAGGCTATAGAAACACAATCCGCCGTTTCCCGGCGGACGTCTTTGATGGCAAGCGAATGAAATTGGGTCACGAGGTAAACTGGTTGAAAGGATAAAAGTAGAATTATTATTTAATTCCTTAATCCTTCCACCAGAATGACGATCATATTCTGTTCCAGCAGCTCTCCGGAGATTTTTTGCTTGCTGCGGTGCCAGGATTCTATGCCACTGACGGCATGGAGCAAAATAAGAACGGCCGTTGGCGCATCGATCTGTTTAATCTCTTTCTTCCGGATCCCCTCTTCAATAATAGCAGCAATGCGCTGCCGGTGGGTGCGGCGCTGGTTCTTGAAATTAGACAGGTAAGGATCTGTCAGGTGCTTCCATTCCCGGTCGCTCACATATACTTCTTCATAATTATGGATCATCTGACGGATATGAAACCGCAGTATCGCTTCGATCTTTCCGATGGCGTTCATGTCCGCGGCGATGATCTCATCCATCTGGGCGGAAAAATTATTGGCTATCCTGAAACAGAGCTCCTGGAGCAGTTCTGCTTTCGAATTGATGTGATTATACAGGCTGGCGGCCTCCACACCGACATTTTCTGCAAGGTCGCGCATGGATGTGGCATTAAATCCGTGCTTCCTGAAAAGATGCGCGGCTTTTTCGAGGATCACCTCCTTGCGGGGACTGCTTTTTTTGCTTTTGGTTACTGTCATAAAGGATGATACTCAAATATACCAACTCTCATAGCATAGCGAAATTTCCTTTAGGTTTGCAAATCTCTTAAATTCTGAAACTTTATTTATGTCTTTGATCGTTGTAGGCACCATGGCCTTTGATGCCATTGAAACGCCATTTGGAAAAATTGACAGGATCATCGGCGGATCCGCCACTTATGTTGCGTATACCGCCAGCAATTTCGTTAAGCCTGTCCAGCAGATATCTATCATAGGCGATGATTTTCCGGAAGAAGTGCTTACAGAATTAAGTGCCCGGGGCGTTGTATTTGACGGAGTGGAGAAGGTAAAGGGGAAAAAATCTTTCTTCTGGAGTGGTAAATATCACCTGGATATGAATACCCGCGACACACTGGTGACCGATCTGAATGTACTGGCCGACTTCGATCCTGTGGTACCGGACAGCTACCAGGGAACGGAGTTCCTGATGCTTGGCAACCTCGATCCGCAGGTCCAGATAAAAGTGATAGACCAGTTAAAAACAAGGCCTAAGCTGATCGCGATGGACACCATGAACTTCTGGATGGAGATCGCCATGCCAAAACTGAAAGAAGTATTAAAAAAAGTAGATGTGCTGATGGTGAACGACAGCGAAGCGCGCCAGCTAAGCGGTGAATTTTCATTGGTAAAAGCGGCAAAAGCGATCATGGCCATGGGACCGGATTACCTTATCATCAAAAAGGGAGAACATGGCGCATTGCTCTTCCATGAAAATAAAGTCTTCTTTGCGCCGGCATTGCCATTGGAAGATGTTTTCGATCCCACAGGAGCGGGAGACGCCTTTGCAGGTGGATTTATCGGGCACCTCGCACGCACAAAAGACATTTCATTCGAAAACATGAAGACCGCTATCATAGTGGGCTCGGCCATGGCTTCATTCTGTGTGGAAAAGTTCGGTCCCGAAAGATTAAAGACATTAACAAAATCAGATATAGACGCCCGTATTCACCAGTTTGTGGATCTTGTGAATTTCGATATACAGCTTGTATAAAAGGTTTCACGCAACGGCGCTAAGATTAATTCAAGAGGCGCATTAAGAACTATCTTATGCTCCTTTGCGCTTTCTTTGCGCCTTTGCGTGAAACCTTCTTAAATTTGGATATGATAGCAATAGAGAATGTGCTGGTGAGCGATAGTGTGGTAGAGGCACAGTTTGTCTGCGACCTCATGAAATGCAAAGGAGGCTGCTGTGAGGACGGAGATGCCGGCGCACCACTGGAAAAAGAAGAGCTTCAGCTGCTCAATGATGTATATGAAAAAGTGAAGCCCTACCTTACAAAAGAAGGCGTCAGGTGGATAGAAAAACATGGCCGCTATGTGTACGACCGCGACTTTGGATGGGTAACCCCCACCATTGAAGGGCAAATGTGTGTGTATGGTTTCCGTGACCAGTACGGTATTATCAAATGCGGCATCGAACAGGCATACCGTGATGAAAAGATCACCTGGAAAAAGCCTATCAGCTGTCACTTATATCCTCTTATCTCTAACAAAGGGAAAAAAGGAGAATTTGACAGGCTTAATTACGAACCACGCGAAACCCTGTGCAATCCGGCCTGCGTACAAGGCAAAAAACTGAAAGTGCCTGTTCACCAGTTTCTAAAAGAACCCATCATCCGCGCATATGGAGAAGATTTTTTCAATGCACTTGACAAAGTGGCCATAGAACATGCTGCGGAAAAAAAATCTTCCTTAAAATAATCCGGCATGAGCCAGACATCATCCACGTTTATTGCAAAGAGCACCATTAAAGCGGCCGACCTCAATCACCGCCAAAAAATCAATTTCAACATTTCCCGATACAACAGCACCGTTCCCCTGGGTAAGCAACAATTCAGCGACGTTCATCTTGCAAGGGAAAGAGCAAAAAATATTAAATGGCGCGCGCTTGAATCGCTCGACCAGTACCTGGAAGCGTTCGAATCAAATTTTACGGCACGGGGCGGCAAAGTGATCTGGGCAGAAACCGCCGAAGATGCATTGAAAGAAATACTGGCAATCTGTGAAAGAAAGCAATGTAAAACAGTAGTGAAAAGCAAGAGCATGGTGACTGAAGAGATCCATCTCAATAAATTCCTGGAAAAAAATAATATAGAAAGCGTTGAGACGGATCTCGGCGAATACATACAACAGCTCGATGGTGAAGCACCTTATCATATCGTTACTCCGGCCATGCACAAAAGCAAGGAAGATGTGGCGAAATTATTTTATGAAAAATTAGGCTGCCCTCCCGGACTCTCACCAGAACAATTAACGCTCGTTGCCAGGGAAAAGCTGCGCAAAAAATATCTGGAAGCTGAGGTAGGTGTTACCGGCGCAAATTTTATTATCGCCGATACCGGAAGTATCGCCATAACAGAAAATGAAGGCAACGCGAGGCTAAGCTGCGCATTTCCAAAAACACATATTGTCATAACCGGAATTGAAAAAGTAATTCCGTCATTTACCGACCTGGGCTTATTCTGGCCCCTGCTGGCAACATATGGAACCGGACAAACGATTACCGTTTACAATAGTATTATCAGTGGGCCAAGACAGCGCGGAGAAACAGATGGACCCGACGAAATGTATGTGATATTGCTCGACAATGGCCGCACCAAAATCCTGCAGAATGAAAAGGCGAGAGAGAGCCTGTACTGCATCCGGTGTGGCGCCTGTTTAAATGCCTGCCCCGTGTATAAAAACATCGGGGGGCATTCCTATGGCACTACGTACAGCGGCCCCATCGGTGCTGTAATAACGCCACAGATGAGTGGCATGGAAGAATGGAAGCACCTTAGTTATGCGTCGTCCTTGTGTGGTAACTGCACCGAAGTCTGTGCGGTAAAAATAAACCTGCACGAATTGTTGCTGGAAAACAGGAGCGAGTCGGTTGAAAGCGGCACCGCCGGCTGGCAGGAAAAAATTGCCTGGAAAACCTGGCAACAGGCCAGCCTCCACAGAAATTTAATGAACAGCGGCAATCAGAAAATAAAAAACTGGGTCGTCAATAAACTGTTTACCGGCTGGACAAAGCATCGCGCGGACCTGCATTTCCCTGCAAAAACTTTTAATGAATTGTGGAAAGAGAAAAATAATTTTGTGAAATGAAACTATCACATCTTTCGGAAACACTGATCGGATCTGAGATCGTAAAACTTGGAGCAGACATCCGTGAAAAAATTAAACAGGGCCAGAAGATTTACAATTTCACTGTAGGTGATTTCGACCCCGGGATTTTTCCAATACCGAAAGAACTTGAAGATGAAATAATAAATGCCTACCGCAGCCATTTCACTAATTATCCCGCTGCCGAAGGCAACCTCGACCTGCGTGAATCCGTATCTGCATTTATACGTACCCGTGAGCATATCGAATATACTCCTTCAGAAATATTAATTGCCGCCGGGGGAAGACCTTTAATATACAGCGCCTACCGCACCGTTTGCGATGCCGGCGATAAAGTTATCTATGCTGTACCGTCATGGAACAACAATCACTATTCTCATTTTGTAGATGCAGCGCATGTGGTTATCGAAGCCAGACCTGAAAATAATTTTATGCCAACGGCGGAAGATATTCGTCCACACATAAAAGGAGCAACTCTGCTGTCTCTTTGTTCACCGCAGAATCCTACCGGCACCACTTTCACCAGGGAAACGCTGGAATCCATCTGCACCATAGTGGTAAAAGAGAATGCATCAAGAAAAAATAGTGAAAAAAAATTATACCTCTTGTACGACCAGATGTACTGGCATTTGACCTTTGGAAAGATTGTTCATTATAACCCGGTATCGCTCAACCCTGCGATGAAGGAGTACACAATTTTCATCGATGCTATCAGCAAGGTATTCGCCGCTACAGGTGTACGGGTAGGCTGGGCGATGGGGCCGGAAACCGTGATCTCCAAAATGAAAGCTATCCTGACCCATATCGGCGCATGGGCACCTATGGCTGAACAGAAAGCCGTGGCAAATTACCTTCTTCAGGAAGAAAATGTCAACACATACCTTAGCCACTTCAGGTCCAAAATAGAAATTCGCCTTAGGAGTATTTACGAAGGTTTTATGGACCTTAAAAAAGAAGGGCTGCCGGTAGATGCTATTGCACCTGAGGGCGCTATTTACCTGACTATTAAAATTGATCTGGCCGGAAGAAAAACTGCTGAAGGGAAAATTCTTGCGACACAGGAGGATGTTACTGAATACTTACTGGATGAAGCAAAACTCGCTATTGTCCCTTTTTATGCGTTTGGCGCTTCAGGGACATCTGCCTGGTACAGGTTGAGCGTAGGCACCTGCAAGTTGGAAAACATCAGTGAGGTGATAGGGAAATTAAAGAATGCGCTGAAAAAGATCAGCTGATTATCCTGAATTTAATTTAAGAAGATAAGCCTTAGTTTTTATTTGAAATGAAAACAAAAGGTTTAAGCTCTTTTTGATTCATGACCTCCCTGATTATTTTTGCGTTGTAAATAATCTTGTATTTATTAAGATCAAATACTTCATGTGCTACGCAAAAATTATCTACTGTTTCGAAAACAAAAAGTAATTGATTGAGTTGTTCCAGCTCAAATTCGATGGCGTCTTTGTTGAGGTGATTATCTTTAACCAGTACAAGCAAATCGCGATTAGGTGTTTTCATCTCTTTATAGGATTTTAATAACCAACAAAGCCTTTATTCAAACCGCAGCCACATTTTTTGGAAGATCCGCCCATAGTGCGGCTACCGGTGCAACTGACAGTGATGATACAAATAAGAACCAGTAAAAAAAGCAATAAAAAATTGACCTTCTTCATATATTGGTCTTCTAAATTACTCCTTTTTACATCAAAAAAAGTACCCCAAATTGAATAAAGACAATAAAAGTATGCCAGGTAAGGAAAAACCCTTACTGCTGGTTTCACCTCTGGACTGGGGCCTGGGCCACACCATGCGCATGATCCCTGTGATCCGGGAACTGTTAAACCTGGGCTGTGAAGTCGTAGTAGCCTGTAATTCAATGCAAAAGATCGTTCTGGAAAAGGAATTTTCCGGTCTGAAGTTCGTTTACCTGGATGGCTACAATGTCCGTTACGGCCGAAACAGGACAGCTACCATAATAAAACTGTTGCTTAGCCTGCCTAATATCTTGATCAAAGTCAAGAATGAACAAATGTGGTTTTTACGGTTTTTGGATCAAAATAAGGTAACGGCCGTCATTTCTGATAACCGTTATGGTTTATGGTCCCCTGGAATTCCCTGCATTTTTGTTACCCACCAACTTAATATCAGGTCCGGATTAGGAAAAATCGCAGACAGAATAGTTCAAAGGATACTGTTTAAACGGATAAAAGCATTCACCGGATGTTGGGTGCCTGATGAAAAAAGTGGCATCGTAAATATTGCCGGCACGCTCTCCCACCCGAATAAGTTACCCACAATTCCTGTTCAGTATATCGGCTGCCTGTCGAGGTTTGAACGCTGTACCCCTGAGCATTCGGGATCTGGTATTCTTATTATCCTCTCCGGCCCCGAACCACAAAGAAGCATTTTGGAATCCAGGATTCTTGCTCAATTAAAATCCGGGATATACAGTGATGTTATTTTGATAAGGGGATTACCTCAAAGCAATACCCTGCCGGCAGACATCCCCGGAATAGTAATCCTTAATCATGCGGGTACTAAAAAACTTAACCGGTTCATGTGCGCTGCTGAATTAATTATTTCCCGCGCGGGATACACGTCTATTATGGACGGATTGAAAATGCAAAAAAAAATGGTGGTCATTCCTACTCCGGGTCAAACAGAGCAGGAATATCTGGCCAGTCACCTTTATTCAGAAAAAATAGTTGTTTCGATCAGCCAGAAAAATTTTTACATCGATGAGGCCATCAGGCGATCCGCATCATTTAGTTACCGGCTGCCGTTGATTAATATGGAACAATACAAAGCGGTGATTAGCAATTTTATTGCTTCACTACCTTCTTAACAAAATTAAAATCATCGCTTTCGATCTTCAGAAAATATATTCCTTTTGAAAGGTCATTTGAGGCAATTCTAACTTCCGATGAACCTTTTGTGTACACCCCGTTTGCCCTTCGGATAACTTTTCCCGACATATCTGTCAGTGATAAAAAAACCTTTTGCGATTTCTGAAGAGAAATAATTGCGGAGACCTCAGCAAAAAAAGGGTTTGGATAAATAACCACTTCCTGTTCGTTATCTTTTTTATTAAGTATTTTCTTTATTGGGAAGAAAGTCTTTATGCCGTCGATATCCGTCTGCACCAATCTGTAAAAGCCAAGTCCTGCCAGCGGATCATTGTCTGTGAATACATATGTTTTTTCGCCGGTACTGTTTTTCGCGCCCGGAATTATTGCGATAGAAGAAAAATGCTGTTCGGTCCCTGAGCGTTCTATTGTAAACGATGCATTGTCCTGCTCATCGGTTGTTATCCATTTTAATTCAACAGCATCGTTTATTAATCTTGCCGTAAATAATTTTAAAGTAACGGGAAGCACGGCGCTGATCTGTTGCGTGAACCATTGGTACATGCTCTTATTAATACCATCGTTGGCATTTGTAGAGGCTCCATTGCCAACAAAGCTTGCCTTGAAATTTGGATCAAATGCGCGGCTCCAGGCATCATGTGCCAGTGTGTCGCTGCAGTTATACAGCCCTTCCGCATTTGTACCTACGGCTCCTGCCCTTGTCAGCATGGTTAGCCGGGGAGTGGCGCCACCCGCATTTTTTATTGCGGTGACCCAATCCTGGGGCACATTAAGCGCAGGATCCCTGCCACAATTATCAACGGTACAATATACAAACCATGTTTTTAATTGTGCCTGCGCAATATTAGTCGCACTCACACCAATATTAGTATTACTTGGATGATTCAACTGTGAACACAGGGACACGGGCATTATCGCTGCCACACGCTTTGCACGCGCTACGCTGCTTCCGGCATACTCCGAGATCATATTGGCGCCGGTACTATATCCCACAAGATATATTCTTCGCTTATCAATCTTATTGGCATACCTGGTATCCACCATATAATTAATCACCTGTTCCACTTCATCGGCGCCGGGAAATGCATTTCCTGCAATCGGTGTACTGTCAGTGTTATAATTGCGTACATATTTATAAAACTGGGGGGATACCACGATGTATTCATACGTTTCTCCCAGGTATGTCTGCGTAAATTCGCTAGTGCTTCTTTCCACTCTTCCAGGTATAGAAAGATGGGTGGCCATATCACCTCCATTGTCTTTAAACAACCAGCAGAGGTCAGCGGCTGTACCAGTGCCCGATGAGGCTCCACCGTGAAAAAATATAATAATGGGATGTTTGACAGTTGTATTTCCAGGGTTGTAATCTGCTGGAAGATACTCAAGCAACCCTTTGAAAAAAGAATTACCAAAATTAAGCCCGGTTATTTTATTTTGTTTCAGGTTTGTGAAATTCCATATATCATTCCAGGGGTAAGATGTGCCATTTATAAGTTTAGGATAGCTGGCTTTATCATGATCGACACAATCAGTTTGTGCGCCTAATTTATTCCAGCATAACAATATCAACAGGAAAACAGAGATTTTTTTAAGCCCTATCATGACACTGGCTTTAAGGTTCAGCAAAATTTGCGCTTACCGGAAACAGTGTCTTTAATAGGAAGGTGGGACCTGCTAAAGTAGAAAGAAAATCAGACTAATGAAAGGAACTTTTGGGGTAGTCGAAAAAATAAAACTCATTTATCCCGGTCTGGAAGTCCCTCCAGTAATCTATCGGGCAATTAACGGCAAATACCCCGCAGGTGGGAATATGGACTATTTTGTTCTCAGACAGCGAATTAGCAAACTCCGTAATGCCGGTATTGTGTGAAAAAAGTGCAATTGACGACGAATTTTCCGGTGCATTTATGATCGTTTGAGTAAATGCGGCCATGCTTGCCAGGTATAGTTCAGGAGCAACAATGATTTCTGCAGGGCCTCTGCCATACACTTCTATAAACAGTCTGGCAGTGCCAAGGGCTCGTTTTGCCGGGCTGGATAAAAAAGAATCAATCCGGACGTTTTTTTGAATAAGTCTTTCCGCCATTTCAGGCGCATTTCTTTTACCTCTTTCATTTAGCGGGCGTTCTGCATCCGTAACGGAAAATTTTTCCCAACTGCTTTTCGCATGCCTGACCAGTAAAACTGTTTTCATTAAAGTAAAGATATTAAAGGCCGCTCGAATTGATAAAATTGATCAGCGACGCGGTATTTTTGACCTTCAGCTTTTTCAGGATGTTGTGCCGGTGGACCTCAACGGTTTTTATGGATATGGCCAGGCGGTCGGCAATTTCCTTAGAAGAAAGGCCATCTCTTATCTGATTGATCACTTCGATTTCTCTTTCAGATAACTGGTTGAGTCCTGCGGTGTTATCTTCTTCGCTAAGCATCTGGTCGGACAGAATATTTTTTACTTCCTGGCAGATGTAGGTATTGCCATTAAATACATCCATGATAGCATCCAGCATTTCCTGCCGGGGCGAATTTTTGGTCACATATCCTTTTGCACCCATGCGGAGCATTTTTTTGGCATACGCCGGCTGTGAGTGCATGGATACCGCTATCACTTTGGATCCCGGCGATTGCTTGCGCACCATTTTCAGTATGTCGAATCCGTTAAGGGGCGACATATTTATGTCCAACAGTATAATATTCGGCCGCTTGTCCCGTGCCAGGTCTATGGCTTTCTGCCCATCGCCTACTTCCGCAATTACTTCGAAGTTTTCGTTTCTTCCCAACAGGAACGACCATGTTTCCCTGATCAGGGTATGGTCATCAACGATCATTACGGTAATCTTACCCATAAGCTTAGCTTTTTGTAGGTATTGAAATTTTAAGTGTACACCCATTTCCGGGTGAGCTGATGATTTCTACTGCTCCATCGTGTAATTCCGCCCTGCTGGTGATATTCATCAGGCCTATTCCTTTCATTCTTTTTTTCGGATCGAAGCCTATTCCATTATCGGCAATAATCAGGATAAGCAGCTCCATTGTCAGAGATATCCGGATGTCTACTTTTGTGGCCTTGGAATATTTCAGCACATTGTTCATTTGTTCCTGCACGATCCTGAACGCCATCAGCTGCGCATTTTTGGATAAACTGTGTTTTCCAAGACCGGAGGTGTGCAGCAATATTTCTATCTTTTGGGAAAATTTCAGGTTATTGACCATTTCCTGCACTGCCTCTTTCAGACCGATGTCGCCCAGTGATGGCGGCACCAGCGACTTGGAAAGTATCCTTATTTCTTCGATGGCGCTGGAAATATTCTCATGGCTCTTTTTAATCAGCTCTTCCCTGATATCCTTTTCCGTGAGGGCCATGTCAAGATACATCTTGGTGGTGGTGAGTATCTGGTTAATATTGTCATGAAGTTCCCTTCCTATTTCGGCCCGCTCTTTTTCCTGTCCCATGATGGTGGCTTCAGTTACCTGTCGCTGGCGTGAAATGAGATCAGCAGCAAGGTCGGCCTTCATTTTTTTACTTTCAGTGATATCACGGCTGATCCCTACCAGGCCAATCACCTGGTCATCATCTTTTTTTAACGGCACCTTGGTTGTCAGCAGCCATCGTTTTTCCCCTTTTTTATTAATTATGAATTCTTCGCTGATGTCTATGCGTTTACCGGATTTAAGCAATTTCTTGTCAGTGGCCATCTGGCGCGATGCGGACTCGCTATTGAAATAATCTAAAACTGTTTTGCCAATGGTTTCTTCCTCCGTATTTGCGCCGATCATTAGAAGTGAAGCTTTGTTGTTAATAATATGTCTGGATTCGGTATCCTTGACATATATCGCATCGGGAAGGTGATCGATCAGCGTCCTTAAAAGGTAACGTTCTCTTACTAATCTTTGCTGTACTTCTTTTTTTTCCGTTTCAGCTCTTTTCCTTTCGGTAATGTCGGTTCCCAGCGCTTCTATTAAATCATTTTTACCCTCTTCTGAAAATGCACAGAGTTCCCAGCGCATCCAGAATATGCTTTCATCCGTACAGAATCTTCTCAGGTCTACGCTAATAGTGAGCCCCGGGGAAGCTATACACCGGTCAATAGTGCTTTTGTATAAAAGCGCGTCCCCTGCTAAAAGGCAAGTCTGAAAAAACTGGTCGTGGAAGCTTTTGGTATCCTGAAAGAAGAATTTTTTATACAATTCGTTCGCGTAAGTGTACCGGCCGCTCATCTCCGTGGTAACATGGTAGATACTGTTGGATTGTCTAAGGAACAAGGTCAGATTCCGTGTGGGCTCCATTGATGATAATTACCTGAACAATATTACGGAATTCTGGCAGATTATGATCATTCAATGTACCAGCCGCCTAATACCCCCGGACGTTTTTGCCTTCCATGTAATTTATGAAGGCCTTGTTTACGACCTTATTTCCTCCTGGTGTTGGGTAATCGCCTGTAAAATACCAATCGCCTGTGTTTGTGGGACAGGCCCTATGCAATGATTCAATGGTCTGGAAGATCACCTGTATTGGAAATTCCACTCCCTTCGGTGTGATCATCTCCGCGATCTTATCAGAAATTTCCTGCGTAGTAACCAGTTTATATAACTGTTGCACAACATTCTCAATATGTAACAATCCCGAACGTTGTAATTCCTTGCATTTGTCCAGCAACTCCTGAAGGCAATGGTCCTTGTCGCGGTCGTGAAGCAATTCTATGACCGCGCGAAAGGCGATAAAATCACCCAGTTTGCTCATGTCGATACCATAACAATCCGGGTACCTGATCTGGGGTGCCGATGATACGATTATTATTTTTTTGGGTTCAAGTCTGGCGAGCATCCTTACGATGCTCTGCTTCAGTGTGGTGCCCCTTACAATCGAATCATCGATGACCACTAAGGTATCCACACGTTTGTTCACTGTACCGTAAGTAACATCGTACACATGCTGCACCATTTCATTTCTACTCGAATCTTCAGTAATGAAAGTGCGCATCTTAACGTCTTTGATCGCAACTTTTTCAATCCTGATCTTCCGGTTGATCATCTCCGATAATTTCTCTTCGTCCATGTCGCCCTTCCACGATAGTATTCTTTCGATCTTAACTTTTTTCAGGTAATCATCAACACCTTTCCAAAGCCCGTAAAATGCCACTTCAGCGGTGTTGGGAATAAATGAAAGTATGGTGTTTTTTGTATCGTAATTAACGGCCTGCAGCACCTGGCCGCTGAGATTATATCCCAATGCGCTTCTTTCGTGATAAATTTTTTCATCGCTTCCACGCGAAAAATATATTCTTTCAAAGCTGCATGCCTTCCTTTCTTTTGGTTCTATAAGCTGGTGAACGCTGATGGTACCATCGGCTTTAATTATTAATCCGTTTCCAGGCATTAATTCTTTTACCTCATTTTCGCCAACGTTGAAAACAGTTCTGATCGCAGCTCTTTCAGAAGCGGCTACCACCACTTCATCATCAACATAATAGTAAGATGGCCTGATGCCGTGCGCATCACGGAAAACAAATGAATCACCATTTCCAAGTAATCCGCCAACATTAAAGCCACCGTCAAATAATGAAATAGATTTACTTAATATTTTAACAATGTCAAGATCACTTGGAGATTCATCATCAGACTTGACCATAAAATGATGGATCACTTCCATCATGGCAGCAAGATCACTTTGCTTTTGAAATTCTCCGGGCTCGATATTTACCAACGCGAATAATTCGTCGGTATTCACGAGATTGAAATTCCCTGCAAGCGCAAGGTTGCGGGCGGGTATCGTATGTCTTTTAATAAATGGATGGCAGAATTCTGCATTATTTTTTCCCTGCGTTCCATAACGCAGATGGCCTAAAAGCAGTTCACCCAGAAAATCGATGTGCCCTTTCATCAGTCCGGGGTGCGACGTAATATCAGGCTGATATTTTTTAAGCTCGAGAACCTGGTTATTTATAGTAGAAAAAATTTCTGCGATAGGCTGGTTATTAGCACTGCGGATCCTGTTAAGAAAAGGATATCCTGGTTCTGTATTGAGCTTCACTGCCGCCACTCCCGCTCCATCCTGTCCCCGGTTGTGTTGCTTTTCCATAAGAAGGTAGAGCTTGTTAAGCCCCCACATCACTGTGCCGTGCTGCTGCTGGTAATATGAGAATGGTTTTCTCAGTCGGATGAATGCTAATCCACATTCATGCTTTATTGCATCGCTCATGACTGATGCGAAGATAAATCAATTTATCCATTAGTGGTTTGGTTGATGAAATTCACAAGAGATGCGGAATTCTTCAGCTTGAGCTTTTTCAACACATTATGCCTGTGCACCTCAACGGTTTTTAGCGAAATATCAAGGGTTGAGGCGATTTCTTTTGAGGATTCTCCTTCTTTTATCAAGTTGATGATCTGGATCTCGCGCTCTGTTAATGCATTTACATTCGGCATGTCCTTATTTTCTTCCAGCACCAACTCCGAAATATTATTTTTTATTTCTTCACAAATATATTTACTCCCTTCATTCACTTCAAGAATAGCCTTGATCATCTCTTCCTTTGAAGAGTTTTTGGTTACATACCCTCTTGCACCAATTTGCAGCATTTTTTTTGCATAAGCAGGTTGTGAATGCACGGATACGCCGATTACTTTTGTTGTGGGAGAGACCTTTCTAATTCTTTCCGTGGCCTCAAAGCCGGAGATCGGAAGAATATTGATATCCATTAGTACAATATCCGGTTTTTTCAGGCGGGTTACTTCCACGGCGTTTTCTGAATCTCCGCATTCGGCGATCACCCGGAAGCGCATATCACTGTTTAGAATATAACTCCACGTTTCTCTTATCAGCTTGTGGTCATCGGCAATCAGCACATTAATCTTTTCCATACAAGTAATTTAAGCTCACACCGGAATCATGACATTAATTTATATCCTTTCCCTGGTGAAGCAACCATAATAATTCTACCATTGAATAACTCCGCGCGGTCAGCAATATTATACAGATCAACACTTTTTTTGATTGTACTGTTTGCCCTTACTTTTCCCCGGACATCTGCTATGTTCCGGGCACCGGTCCTTGCAGCTTTAACATACCGCATGTTTTCCATGGCAGGAAGCTCCTGGCCCCTGATCAGTTCGATGATATCGCCGTCGGGCGCATGTCGTATGATTGTTGAATGTTCTTGCTGAATGACGTGTAAGGGTTGAACCCGGCGGGTAAGCATCTCTATTTTTTTTAGTAAATACTGTTGGGGGTTTCGTTGAGTTCTCCCTTTACGGGCATGTGTACGTAAATGGGCGGATAATATCGGGCGGACATTTCTTATTGTACCAAAGTTCTGATACAATATATCGTTAAACCCTGCAATTAATTGTATTCCAAAGCGGAATTTGCCGATTATAAGTGTTTACTATTACGCTTAATTACCTGATTTGGCAGCGAAACGCAACCAGTTCTTTAAAGACTCACAATTGTTGTACTGGTTGTCGATCATCAGGTAATATGTAGGAATTTTTTCGGCAAAATATTTTTCGAGCGCGTCCTGTTTTTTTATCTGAACGGCCCGCTGAGCCACACGGCTATAATCGTCTTTCAGATTTTCGCGGTGCGGCTCAGTTCTGGATTTGAGATAGATGATGCGCACCCCTTTTTTTCCTCTTTCATCCGAATAAGAAAGGGGCTTTGAAAATTCCCCTACTTTAAGATTCTTGAGGGCGGAAACGATGTCTTTGTCAAGCTGATCGATAGTGATGAAATTTCCGTTAGGGCCCTGGTGCATACCACCTGTAAATTTTGAGTTTTCGTCTTCACTGAACCTTGCCACCGCTTCTCCAAATTTTATACGGCTGGAAATCAGCGCCGTCCTGAGGGTATCAAGTTTGCCAACGCTTTCATTTATTTCTGTTTCTGTTACTTTAGGAATTAATAAGATATGACGTATAACGGCATCATCTCCTGCTCTGTTTACCATCTGGATGATATGATATCCGAATTTGGATTTAAAAACAGGAGAGATCTGCCCTTCCTTCAACCGGAAAGCCTGGTTTATAAAGGCGGGGTCCCATTGTTTTTCCGTCCTGTTGATATTGTATTGTCCGCCTGTTGTTTTGCTGCCCGGATCATCTGTGTACAGTTGTGCCAGTGATTCAAACTTAGCCTTGCCGGTTTCCACCTGGTTCTTATATTCTGCCAGATCATCCATCGCCAGCTTTTCAAGGTCCCTGCTGGCTTTGGGATACATTACTATCTCACCTATTTCTAACTCGGATTCGTATAATAACAAACTGTCCCGGGGGATCTTATCGAAATATGCTTTTACTTCCTGAGGGGTGATCTTGATGTTCTCCACGATCTTAGCCTGCATTTTCTTGTTCAGTTCCTGCTCGCGGATGCCCGGTCTGAAATCTTCTTTCAACTGGTAAACCGTTCTTCCCGCAATTTCTTCAAGCGCTTCCTTGGAACCGTACTGGTTTACAAAGTATCGGATACGGTTTTCCAGCAAGGCTTCTACCTCATCGTCACCTACTTCAACGGAATCCTTCTGGGCCTGCATTACCAGGGCTTTGGAGATCAACTGCTGCTCCATAATGAAACATTCCACATTAGGAGGGATTTGCTGGGCATTCTGCCTCTGCAGATCCGCTACTGCATTAGTGATATCCGACTGAAGGATCACTTTGTCACCGACTATTCCTACGATCTTATCTGCCACAACCTTATGCTGGGCAAATGTGGTGATGGAAGTCAGTAATGCAAAAGCTAAAAAGAAATTTTTCATTTGATCAAAAATAGACTTGAATTTTCTTAACTAAATGCCAAATCCTGTTACAGCGTTCTCTTCACTTCTTCTTCTTCGTATGCTTCTATGATATCTCCAACCTTAACGTCTGTATAGTTCTTAACAGTCAACCCGCATTCCATGCCTGAGCTCACGTCTTTCACGTCGTCTTTAAAACGCTTTAATGATCCAAGTTCTGCTGATACGCCTTCCCCGGTAGGATAGATCACGATACCATCGCGGATAATGCGCACTTTGGAGTTTCTGTATAACTTGCCGTCCAGCACATAACATCCAGCGACACTTGCCTTATCAAATTTGAACACATTGCGCACTTCGACGTTGGCTACGATCTTTTCCTGGATCTTCGGTTCCAGCATTCCTTCCATCGCACTCTTGATCTCATCGATCACGTTATAAATGATGGAATAGGTCTTAATCTCCACTCCTTCTGTTTCTGCAAGCCTGGATGCTTGTGTCGAAGGACGCACGTTGAAACCGATAAGTATCGCATCCGACGCTGTCGCAAGCAATACATCACTTTCAGTAATGGCGCCCACGCCTTTCAGCACGATACTGATGGCTATTTCTTCAGTAGATAATTTTTGTAATGAATCACTAAGCGCTTCTACGGAACCATCCACGTCACCTTTAATAATAAGGTTCAGCTGCTTAAAGTTTCCAAGGGCAAGCCTTCTTCCGATTTCATCAAGCGTGATATGTTTCTTGGTACGTATACCCTGTTCGCGGAGAATCTGCGCACGTCGGTTGGCTACTTCTTTCGCCTCGGCTTCATCCTCATACACCTTGAATTTTTCCCCAGCCTGCGGAGCACCATTCAGCCCCAGTATCAGCACTGGAGTGGAGGGAGGCGCCGTTTCAGAACGCTTGTTCCTTTCATTAAACATCGCCTTCACCTTTCCGTAATGCTGTCCGGACACGACGAGGTCTCCCAGCTTTAGCGTTCCGTTCTGGACCAGGACGGTTGCGACATAGCCCCGGCCTTTATCCAGCGTGGCTTCCACGATGGTGCCCGTTGCTTCCCTTTCAGGATTTGCCTTCAGGTCCAGGATTTCCGCCTCCAGCAGTATCTTTTCAAGAAGCTGGTCAACATTCAGGCCCTGTTTGGCCGAAAGTTCCTGGCTTTGGAACTTGCCGCCCCAGGCTTCCACCAGTATATTCATGCCTGCGAGCTGTTCGTATATTTTTGCTGAGTTGGCTCCATCTTTATCGATCTTGTTGATAGCAAAGATCATTGGAACCCCTGCTGCCTGTGCATGGCTGATAGCTTCTTTTGTCTGTGGCATCACCGCATCATCCGCCGCTATCACGATTACTGCGATATCTGTTATCTTGGCGCCACGGGCACGCATCGCCGTGAAGGCTTCGTGACCCGGTGTATCCAGGAAGGTAATGTGCTTGCTGTTAGGCAAGGTCACTTCATAGGCACCAATGTGCTGGGTAATACCTCCCGCTTCACCCGCGACTACATTAGCGCTGCGGATATAATCAAGCAAGGATGTTTTACCATGATCAACATGGCCCATTATGGTAACTATCGGAGACCTCGGGCCCAGATCGGCTTCATCATCTTCATCTTCCATTTCCTCCATCTCAAGCTGCTTTTCCATGTCGATAAACTCAACATCGAAACCAAATTCATTAGATACCAGCTCTATCACCTCCGCATCAAGGCGCTGGTTGATGGACACCATCAGCCCCAGACTCATACATTTTCCGATCACTTCCGCATAACTCACATCCATCAGGTTGGCCAGTTCACTTACGCTGATAAACTCGGTCAGCTGCAGTTTGTTATCCTGCATGTCATCAAGACCGGAATTTTCCGCAATCTCATCACGTTTTGCACGGCGGTATTTCGCCTTAAGGCTCTTGCCTCTTCCTCCGGATCCTGCAAGCTTGGCCTGCGTTTCGCGAATTTTATCCTGAATTTCTTTTTTGTCAATTTCTTTTTGTTCACGCGGTGGGAACGAAGATCGTCCGCCTGCGGTACGGGCCTGGCCTGTACGGCCGCCACCGGCCTGACCTCCTGCCGGAGCAGGCCTGAAATCTCTTCTAAAATTTCCTCCTCCGCCGGTAGTTGTACCTGCTGCCGGAGCACTGCCAGGAGTAAGTATCCTGGGCTGGCTATCTGATGGTTTTTTAAAAGGATCATTAGCGCGCTGGACAGGTGCATCTTTCCGCTGGATAGGAATACGCTTGCGCTGTCTCTTTTCATCATTTAAACCAGGTCTGGACGCTCCCGAGACCGGTAATTCAATTTTGCCGAGTATCTTCGGGCCTTCCAGTTTTTCTGCTTTGATATTGGTGATAACTGGTCCTGATTCTTGTTCTTCTTCCTGTAATTCCTGTTCCGGCACAGACTCTTCCACTACTGGTGCAACAGGTTCTTCTTCCGGCGCTATCACCGCTTCAGGTTGTTCTGTTACCGTTTCAACAGTAGTTTCCACTGAATCGATTTCTTTGTCCGCATTTGCTGAAACTCCTGTAACCGAGGCGGGCTCTTCCCGTTTCTCAACAGGAGCAGGCTCTTGTACTTTTTTCTTAGTGCTTTTCCTTGGTCTGGTGGAAGAATCAATGGCGGACAGGTCTATTTTATCCAGTACAACAGGAGCCTCGATATCAGGTGCTTCAATCTTCATATGTGTCAGAACAGGTTCTTCCGGCTGAGGTTCAGGAACTGTTTCGGGTTCAGGGACCTGTTCAACCGGCACAATCACTTCAGGCTCCGCAACAGGCACGGGAGCCGGTTCTTCTACTGGCACTTCAACTTTTTCCTCTACCTGGGGAACTTTGGCCTTTGGCAGCTCAGCTTTTGGCACTTCCACTTTAGCAACTTCCGCCTTTGGTTCTTCAACAGCTTTTCTGGGGGCCTTGCTGAATGTTATTGCTTCATCTTCTTTTCTTTTTCTTGCTTCCACGGCTCCTTTGGGAAGATCGATCTGGTCGCTTTTTAATTTCGCAACCTTATCTCCCTGGAATTCCTGCTGCAGCGAACGATACATATCTTCCGAAAGTTTGGAAGTAGGTTTCAGGTCATCCTTGCTAAATCCCCTTGCCAGCAAAAAGTCCACCAACGTATCTTTACCTACGTTGAATTCTTTGGCTGCTGCCATCAATCTGGGTGTTGTTGTTTCTGCCATTCGTTATTTTAAGACAATTTATTTCGTCGTTCGCTGTCTGGAATCTTTAAGTTTTGTAATTAAATTATTCCTTTTCGAACTCTGCTTTTAATATTTTTCGAACGTCCTCGATCGTTTGAATCTCAAGATCGGTTCTTCTTTCCAATTCTGCAGGTGTCAGCGCCAGTACACTTCTACCCGTGTCGCAACCGATTCTTTTAAACTCATCAATGATCCATGTTTCGATCTCATCGCTAAATTCATCCATGTCGATATCGAACTCCTGAACTTCTCCTTCGGTGTCGCGAAACACATCAATGGTATAACCTGTCAATTCCTGCGCCAGTTTGATATTCACTCCTTTCTTTCCTATCGCGAGTGAAACCTGGTCTGGCTTGAGATAAACATTCGCATGTTTTTTCTCATTGTCGAGTTCCATGCTGGTGATCCTTGACGGTGTTAATGAACGTTGAATTAATAGCTGTATGTTGCTGGTCCAGTTGATTACATCTATGTTCTCATTTTTCAGTTCACGGACGATCCCATGAATACGGCTGCCCTTCATACCTACGCAGGCGCCTACAGGATCGATCCTGTCATCATAGGATTCCACGGCGACTTTTGCTCTTTCACCAGGTTCGCGGACAATTTTTTTAATAACGATCAGGCCATCAAAAATTTCAGGCACTTCAATTTCAAGCAGTTTCGCCAGAAAAGACGGTGAAGTTCTGGAAAGAATGATAACGGGAGAATTATTTTTGAGTTCCACTTTCTTTACAACCGCGCGGATGCTCTCTCCTTTTTTAAAATAATCCTGCGGGATCTGTTCTGATTTGGGAAGGATCAGTTCGCTGCTTTCTTCATCAAGCAACAAAATTTCTTTTTTCCAGACCTGGTATACTTCAGCGCTGATGATCTCACCGGCTCTTTCACCATATTTCTTCACCAATACATTTTTCTTAAGGTCGCTGATGCGGCTGGCAAGGGTTTGTTTGGCGGCCAGGATGGCTCTGCGGCCGAAGTCCATGAGGTTAATTTCCTCATATAATTCTTCGCCCACTTCAAAATCCGGAGCTATTTTGGATGCGTCGCTGTAGCCTACTTCCGCAAGCGGGTCCACAACTGCTCCGTCCTCAACGATCATGCGGCGGCGGACGATTTCAAGGTCGCCCTTTTCAGCGTTTACGATTACGTCAAAATTTTCATCGCTGCCGTACTTCTTGCGAAGCAGGGTCTTAAAAACATCTTCCACCACCTTCATCATCGTTGGCCGGTCTATATTTTCGGCTTCTTTGAAGTCCTGGAAAGCGTCGATCAAGTTTATACTGGCCATAATCAGTTTATTAGGCTGTTTCCGTGAACAGCGTTTAAAAAACTATTTGAATTTTTGTTGCTTTTATCAACTCAAAAGGAAAAATATGCTGAATTGTTTCTTTCTTTTTGCCTGCCGGCCGGCCAGGCAGGTTTTTGCCCTTTGTTTCTTCCACTTCTATAGAAGTATCTGTCACAGCTTTCAAAATGCCTTCTGCTTTTGCACCATCCTTTAAAAGCACTTCCACTTTGCGGCCAGTGTTCTTTTTGTACTGCCTGAGCAGTTTCAGCGGCTCATCCAGTCCTGGCGATGAGACCTCCAGGGAAAAATCATCGGCAGGGAACAGCCCGGTTTCCTCTATCATTTTGTATAGCTGGCGGTTGTATAACACGCATTTTTCTATAGGAATACCGCTGTCTCCATCAAGGAACACCTTTATGTTATTTACCGGGCGGATCTTTACTTCTACCAAAAAATGCTGCGGATCTCCGCCTATAATGGTGGCCGTCATCCGCTCTATAGCCTGTGATTGTGTTTCGATTGTCATGGGAAATGAAGAAGGGAACGATACCGTTCCCTTCTGTTCTTATCTTTTGCCTGCGCGAAGGTAAGGATTAAGAGGTATTACTTCCAAACAAAAAACATAGCGGCACACCTCTTAACAATTTCTTATTTCGTTTCGTATTAACTTTACGATCATGATACGGTACTTTATCGGGGTGTTTTTATTTTACTGGCTGTTCCGGTTCATCTTTAATTTCCTGGTTCCTGTTTTCAGGGCCACCCGGCAGATGAAGCAGCAGGTTCGTGACTTTCAGAGCGGAATGAATGGAAAGGGAAATTACCAGGGGGCAACCAGCAATTATAATACTGATCCGGGACCCAAACCACAGCAACAGGAAGAAAAGCCCAGGTCCGGAGATTACATAGACTTTGAAGATGTAAAATGAACCAGCTTACTGCCGTAACAGATACGGAGTAATAGATGCTTTCCATATCTTATAGCCTAGCGCGTTCATGTGCAGGCTGTCCTCCAGAAAAATTTCCGGCTTCGGCCTTCCATCGGCGGCCAGCATCGGATGGTATACATCCACATAGCCCGTTTGGGGATAGGTAGACAAAAACTGTCTTACCATCGAATTTGCTTCTTCTGCTACAGGCATAAGCTTAACCCTGCTGGGACTAGGCTTAATCGAAACAAATAGGATACCTGCACCAGGCAGCTTATTTCGAATGATCGTAAAAAGTTCCATGAAACGCTGTAGCACATCCGGCGCTTTGGCTCCTGCAGCAAGATCATTGTCGCCACAATAAATCACAACCTGCTTGGGATAATACGGGATAATAATGTCATTTACATAACCGATCACATCTTCCAGAACAGACCCGCCAAACCCCCTGTTAATAATAGTATACCCAGGGAAGTAAGACTGTACATCTTTCCATTTGGTAAAAGATGAACTGCCGACAAACAGGATAGCATTTTTCGGGGGGAAGGATTTCTTGTCCTGCTCCTTAAACTCATTGATCTCTTTTTGAAAAGGCTTGCCTGAATTTTGGGAGCAGGAAGTCAGTACGCTGCCACTAAAAATAAAAATAAACAGAAGCCGTAAAAATCGGAGCATGATTTGTGATTGAAGCAATTTCAAATATGGTCTTTTAAATCTGATATTCCTTCATTACCGTTAATAAAAGATCTCACCTGGTAGGCAACAGTATTTTTACTATCTCAAAATCAGGTACTGGTCCTCTTTCAGGATATTGGAAAATTTATAGTTTTACACCTGACTAACCCAAATAAAACACTAAATATGTCAGCCTCCATGTCAGCCTCCACTATACTATCAGCTTCCTGGGAAAAATATGATTTAAAAAAAGAACTCGTCTTTCAGGATAAAAATATTTTCTGTCCGGAAAATCTTTGGGAATTCAATCACCTGATGGATTCTATTTTAATGATCCGCCCTAACCTGGATATTATTACGGTGATGCTTTCTATCCGCAAGAGTATGAGGGAAACGGTCGCTCCGCGTCCCAGAACAAGATTTGTTCAGGCCGTAGTGGAAAGCATCAGTGAACGTGAAAACCAGTTTACGGATCTGGTGGAAAACTCTAAAAGGATGGCGAGTTAATTATTCCTGTTTCTGTCTGTCAGATTACAGTTCAATTCAAAATTTAATTACAGGTGTGCGGGTGATGATACCTATCCTGTCGTGTTAAATTATTTATCCAACCCTTACATTTTTTTTATATTTTTGTGCCCCGCAAATTAAATAGTTTGATACTCAAAGAAATATAAATCAGCGGGTTAGGTTATTTGAATTTGAATTTTTAACACCGATTTTTGGACCCTTAGCTCATTTGGTTAGAGCAACAGACTCATAATCTGTGGGTACTCGGTTCGATCCCGAGAGGGTCCACAGAAATGGGGAAATTGATATTACAGTCGATTTTCCCCATTTTTATTTTCCTCCAGGACACATCGCACATTCTTTACACGGTTCTACATTCAACAAGCCTTTTTCTAATTCTTTATTTCAAACACCATTTTTGTTTGCGATAAGCTACGTTCATAGTAGCAATTCGTAAATGGAAGAAAAGCCAGCCATATCAATTATTTTTTAGTACAAGATAATGCAGAAAACAGCCGGGCTCCAGTCATTATGCGAAATATTTTGATAATACACCGTAAGAATGTGTGCAGTTGCTGCTTGAAATAAGCAAGGAATCATTGAGAAGGAAAAATAATGATTATGCTGCAATGAATTGAGTAGTTTTGGATTTCCTTGATTCTTGCGTCCGCTTTTTTCTAATTTTCGTTCAATTTGTGGGATTTGAATTAATACCCTGCAAAATTGCACGCGGGATTTTGTCATATATTCATTGGCGATTCAAGGTATTATTGAGATTGCCAAACTTGCCTTTTGCTGATCTATGAGCGGAGTATGAACAGGAAATATCTTTTATAATAAAATGGTGACTATATCTACAAAATATATATTTTATTGTTTACTGTCATTAGTGAAGAAGAGATCATTGTGAATTCAGATTAGTACAAGCAAGAATATTGTTTTTTTCAAAAAGCAGATTAGTAATCATCTAAGGAAAAATCAACATTAGCCGCAGGCTGCAAGTTCATATTTTTAAGGTACATTCTGTACTGATCGATATTCCGAAAGTGAGCGGTATCTTCATTAATCGAAATTATACTATTCCTGATCTCAGCCTTCTGCCGTTTGATAGTGTTTGTAAAATATTGTTCAGCATCCCTATTTGCTAAGTACGGCATTCCATGATTAGCGCCTTCGAATTCAATATTGCCGATCTTATCTTTTAATTCGGCATCCTGCTGTTTGAGAATAATAATATACTGGTAAAGGGCATTGTCTGCAAAAAGCTTATCGTCCTGTTCGCTTTCCTTCTTATCAAATCCTATCTGCTGCTGATAAATGGCAAGCAGCGTGTAAAAATCGTTCTTTTCATAAGCCATGGTTACCTGCTGCATGATAACCGTTTTATGCAGTCTTTTCTCTTCGTCCTTTTCCGTATCCGGATGAAATTTTTTAACTAGTTTGAGATAGAGCGATTTCCAGCTTTTCTGCAGAAGCGCGGCTTTTTCCGCCAGTTTTTTATTTACACCAGCGTAGGCTTTGTGCTTATTTCCAGAGAAGCGTTCCTTTTGTCGCTGGTGTTTGTCATCCGTGAATTGCTGGTTTAATTTTTCTTTCAGGCCCTCGAGGTCGTCTAAATCAAGCTCCTCATCAGGATCGGCGCCAAAGGCTGCGGAAAACATTTCTTTTAGTAAATCTTTTTGTGCAGCTTTTCCTTTTTTATTTAAACCCTGACTTTCAAGCTGAAGGTATTTTGTAAGCAGTCTTTTATGCTCTTCGCTGTTTTCCGGATTTTCTATACTGCCACAAATGTTTAATATGAGCTGTACGGTTTTATTTTTTTCAACTTTTTTTAATGCGCCGCTTTCATAATGCCTGTCGAGTAATTGCACCAATAACAGCATACCGGCGGAGAGATGCTTAACGGGCTTATCAAGTTCCCTTTGGCGCCTTTCTATAAAACCCCTGAATCTTGTTTCCAGCAGCAGCAACTGCTTTTTTCCTTTCTCGAGCGATATTATAAGGTTATTAAGCTGCTCCTGTTTTTTGCTGAAAGCAGAGCCCTGCTGCTTTATTAAAAGAATATCCGACATAGAAGAAACCAACATTAATCCAAGTACAAATTTACGCCAAAAAGGCGGTTTTCTTTCTCCGCTACACCGGCATTAATTTTATTCGGTCAAAACAGACAATATCCCGCCGTAAATAATAAAGGAATTTTTAAAATGATAGATTTTAAGCCGAATAGAAATTTGAATTTATGCCCATTTAAATCTATGTGATGTTTACCGGACACCTCCCAACTTCTGGCGCAAACGTTTGTTGAATGATTCTCCATTAAAGGAACTTATATTTAGAATGGAGCATTAATCCAAAATATATGAGCGATTTTAAGAGGAGAGATTTCATAAAAAATACCGTAATGGCAGGTATCGGCGTTACCGTGGCCGGCAATATAAGCGGACAAACTCCGCAGGATAAAAAGATTACCCGTGAAAAAACGGATAAGCCCAAAAAGATCATCATCGCAGGCGGTGGCATGGGTGGACTCTGCACCGGTTACGAACTGATGAAAAGAGGACATGAGGTAACTATTCTCGAAGCATCCGGACGACACGGTGGCCATGTGTACACCGCCCACGACGGACTTTCGGATGGCCTGTATGGCGACTATGGCCAGGAACACATCACAAAACCAGGCTACGAGAAGTACTGGGGATATATAAAAGAATTCGGATTGACGGCACTGCCTTACCCAAGACGCAAGAACCTTGCCATCAGGATCAACGGCAAATTTTATACAGATAAGATGCTGCAGGAACCCTCCGTGTTAAAAAGCCTGGGGCTGAACGATAAAGAAGCAGCATTCCTGTCTAAAAATGCCTGGAGCGACCTGCCCCTGCTATATCAGAGCCCTTACCTGTCTAAATTTACAGATGAATATCAGCCCTTTGGCGTTGGCCTCGACGACCTGGACAAAATACCCATGACGGATATTTACAAAAAAGCAGGCGCTTCCCCGGCAGCGATGGACTTTATGGGTGGCACCCATTCTTCTGCCCTGTTTAGTTTGTGGTACAGCGCTATTTTAAAATTAAGGGGTGTTCCCCTCTCACCCCCAGACCTTTTCAGGCTCAAGGGTGGCAACCAGATGTTGCCTAACGCTTTTGCCAAAAGACTTGGCAACCGCGTCAAACTCGATGCAAAAGTACTGTCGATCAAGCATGACGATACCAGCGTAACGGTAAATTTTAAACAACATAACGAAGATAAAACGCTTACGGCGGATTTCTTTGTAAACTGCATTCCACTGCCAGCCTTTAAGAATATCCCCGTAGAACCGGCTTTTCCGGCAGAAAGGCAATATATATTTGAGAATATCCGCTACGATTCTTATCAGCGTTTTGTGTTCCAGGCGGCTTCGAAATTCTGGGTGGATGATGGTGTGACGATCAATATGGACCTGGACCACCCTGATCTTTGGCAGGTCTGGCAGTCGGCCGAAGAAGTAGATTCCAGCAGGTATATTGTTCTTGGAACAGGTCCCGGCGGCATTTCTCCCCAAAGGGCGCTGGCAGCATTCAGGGAAATTTATCCTGGCAAAAAAGACACCATTGAGCAGGCGATCAGCAGGGACTGGACAAAAGAGACCTATTCCTCCACCTGTGAGAGGCTGCCTTTTCCAATAGGAGAACTTAGTAAATTCTGGCCGCACCTTATGAAGCCCCATGGCAGGATCTATTTTGCCGGCGCTTACGCCGATAATATGAATTGGGGAACAGAAGCGGCTACCAGATCGGGAAACAGGGTGGCCGAGGCTATACACAAAGCATAACCAACACTTTAACAAACTATTTTTTTATCTTATAAAAAGCAGAAATACATTTGACACTCAAATATAAATATGAAAAAAATTTCAGCGCTGTTGATAGCTGTTTCTTCTTTTATGATGGTTAAAGCCCAGGATTCGACCATCGGTGCCGGCGCAAAGGATACGATCCATAACTCTGTTGATACATCCGCGCCTAAAACGCTCCAGATAATCACTCCAGACCAGTCGCTTGAAAACTCAGCACCTGCATCGTCTCTCTCTAAAAAAATACTTCCCTCGCTCAATATCGGCAACCGCGCATCGGACCACCTGCTGATACAGATCGGTTACGAGAACTGGGCAAATAAAACAGATAGTGTCCGGATGAAAGGCATATCCAGAAGCTTCAGTATGTATTTCATGTATAATTTTCCTTTAAAAAGCAATCCCCATTTAAGTATAGGGCTGGGGGTAGGTATCTCTTCCAGTAACATCTATTTTTCCAATACCAACCTTGATGTAGCTGGAAAATCCGGTACCACGCTTAATTTTACCGATCTGAAAGACACTACTCATTTTAAAAAATACAAGCTGCTCACCACTTATCTTGAAGCTCCCGTGGAAATCCGGTATGTGAAAGATCCGCTTCATCCCAAGAAAAGCTTTAAAGCAGCCGCAGGCGTTAAAGTTGGCACCATGCTTTCCGCAGGAACAAAAGGTAAAAATTTGCAGAGCAGCAATGGTCAGCTGGTTAGCAACTTTATTGAAAAGGAAAAATCAAAGCGCTATTTCAATACGACAAGGATCAGTGCCACAGGCCGCGTTGGCATCGGTGCAGTATCCTTATTTGCAAATTACCAGCTTAATGCATTTATAAAGAGCGGTTTTGGTCCCGATGTGAGGCCATATACCATTGGCATTACGATAAGTGGATTGTAAATGCAGGGTTGAGAATTCTTTATCTTCGTTTCTTCAACGAACTCAATGATAGAAAGAAACAAGAGCTTACACGAAGAGAAGGCTGTATTAGTAGGATTGATCCATAAAAATCAGACTGAGCCACAGGTTAAGGAATATCTTGAAGAGCTGGCTTTTCTTGCAGACACTGCCGGTGCAAAAGCGGTCAAGCGCTTTGCACAAAGGCTCCTGGCACCAGACAGCCGAACTTTTGTAGGCAAGGGAAAGCTTGAAGAGATTAAAAGATACATAGACGATAAGGACATTACCGTGGCCATTTTTGATGATGAGCTTAGTGGTTCGCAAATCACCAACATTGAGAAGGTCCTCGGCATCAAAGTAATCGACCGTTCGGATCTTATCCTGGATATATTCGCCCAAAGGGCCAAAACAGCGCAGGCCAAAACCCAGGTAGAGCTGGCGCAATACCAATATTTGTTACCCCGGCTGAAAGGCATGTGGAGCCATCTGGAAAGATTAGGGGGCGGCATCGGCACAAGAGGTCCCGGTGAAACGGAAATTGAAACTGACCGCCGTATCGTTAAAGACAAAATAACCCTTCTCAGAAAGCGTCTCGGCGAGATAGACAAGCAGGCATTTATCCAGCGAAAGGACCGTGGCGAATTCATCCGCGTGGCACTTGTTGGCTACACGAACGTGGGAAAGAGCACCATCATGAATATTCTCAGCAAAAGTGATGTATTCGCCGAAAATAAATTATTCGCAACCCTTGATACCACAACCAGAAAAGTTGTTTTTGAAAGCACTCCATTTTTGCTGAGTGATACGGTGGGGTTTATCAGGAAGCTGCCGCACCACCTGATAGAAAGTTTCAAAAGCACACTGGACGAAGTAAGAGAAGCCGATATATTATTACATGTGGTAGATGCCTCGCATCCGAATTATGAAGAGCAGCTTGGCGTAGTAAACAAGACACTCCGGGAACTTGAGGCATTAGATAAACCTACGATAACCATTTTTAATAAAATGGACATGTATGAGCAGAATACTTTTGATCCCTGGCTGGAAGAAAATGTGCGCCTTGACATATTGAGAGATTTAAAAGAAAGATGGGAGAATGAAACGCATGGCAACTGCGTGTTCGTAGCGGCTATTGAAAAAAGAAATATCGAACAGCTAAGAACCGTGACACTAAATAAAGTAAGGGAAATGTACAGAATAAGATACCCTTACAAGTCAGAGTTCTTTTATTAATTAGTTTTCCCGTTTGCCAAAATGAATATTTACCTGCTGAATATAATCGATTCACTAAACAAACTTGACCATCAACTGTTCACGTTCGTGAATTCCACGTTGTCATCACCTGCATTGGACTGGCTGATGATCCTGTTAAGGAATCCGTTGACATGGATCCCTTTGTATGCATTTATATTATTCTGGATCATCAGGTACCAGCGGAAGTTCGCCTGGCAGTTTATTTTTTTTAGTCTTGTTGTGTTTGCCATAACGGACTTTACCAGCGCAACGATACTGAAGAATTTATTTTTAAGGCCACGGCCTTGCTTTGAGCCGGCATTGCAGATGCGGGACCTGGTAGGTTGCGGAGGTAAGTACGGGATGCCTTCTTCACATGCTTCCAATCATTTCGGGCTCGCGGCATTCTGGTATTTCAGCATAAAATGGATGAGCGGACAAAAGTGGCCATGGCTGTGGGTTTGGGCGATATTAATATGTTATGCTCAGGTATATGTGGGAAAGCATTACCCGGGTGATATTTTAGCGGGTGCGGTGCTGGGAGTTTCTACAGGATTTTTATTTGCGGTGCTATTCAGAAAATGGATGCTTAAAAAAACATGAAAAGGTGTGATTTAATATTCCGGGCAGGTTCATTATGGAACATTGTATTCCTTTTTACCATGCTCGTGTATGCTATTGGTCTATTTGTAGATATAATGGAACCAGACGCGGCAGTATATGCGGAAGTTTCCATGGAAATGCATGATTCAGGCAATTTTCTATCCATTTTTCATAAACATACCGACTGGCTCGATAAGCCGCCATTTCCCTTCTGGATGTCTGCAATATCATATAAAATTTTTGGTGTCAGTGCTTTCGCGTATAAATTTCCTGCAGTAATATTTATTTTACTTGGCGCCCTTTACACATTTCTATTTGGCAAAAAATTCTATTCTGCATTACATGGATGGATCGCCGCATTAATATTAATTACAGCGCAGCATACCATTATCTCTAATCAGGATGTGCGTGCCGAACCCTTCATGACCGGACTGGTGATCATGGGGCTTTATCATATTGCCCTATACCTTGATATCCGCAACAAGGCATCGACATTGCCAGCATGGCCGCATGCGGTCTTCGCGGCCTTTGCACTGGCCTGCCTCATGATGACGAAAGGTTTGTTTACGATCATCCCTGTCGCCGCAGGAGTTGGTTTATCTTTACTGTACAAGCGCAACTGGAAAGCGATTTTCGACTGGCGCTGGCTGATCATGGGTGTTTTGATCGCATTATTCTTATTTCCGGCGCTTCTCGGATATTATATGCAGTTTGACAGGCATCCGGAGAAAGAGATCTTCGGCAGGCACAACGTTTCAGGGATTGAATTTTTCTTGTGGACGAGCCAGTGGGGAAGGTTTACCAACACCGGTCCGATCAAGGGTTCGGGAGATCTTTCCTTTTTCGTCCATACGATGTTGTGGGCATTTCTGCCCTGGTCATTTGCTGCTTTCTATGCGTTGTTTCAAAAAGCAAAGCAGCTTATCAGAAAAACATCTTCCGGAGAAAATTATACTTTTTTTGGTTTCATCACACTGTTTCTGATTTTCTCCGTCTCTAAATTTCAGTTGTCGTTTTATTTAAATCCATTATTCCCCTTGCTGGCAATTATCACTACTGCCGCATTATTAGGTAATGGAATAAAAACGCTTAAAGTATTTGCTACTATTCACACTGTTGTATGTTGTTTATTAATTGCTGCGCTTTGCCTTCTGCATTATTTCTTTTCAGCCACTATCCCTCATATTGATACGCTGATCATTTTATTGATTTCCGGTGGAATTGGATTTTATTTGTTTTCCAGGAAAGGGATTTATCTTAAGAAAATATTATTCTCGACTTCCTTAATTTTTCTATCGGTTAATTATTATGTGAACCGGGATTTTTATCCTGCTTTGCTGGGTTACCAGGCGGAGAGCCAGGTGGCACATTTTATGAAAAAGAATAATATTCCTGCAGGCCAGGTGGTTTTTGCCGGCGATGTGCAGTCTGTCGCAGACATCATTCTGCATCATGTAACACCGATCATTCCGCTGGACAGTATAAGTGCATCTAACGTGTCTGATAAATATGTATTTACGTCTCCCGAAGGGCAACAGAAAATCGACTCTGCAGGATTGAAATATTCTGTCATTACCACATTTGAAGATTTTCATGTCACCCGGCTTACCGGAAAATTCATTAACAGGAAGACGCGCTCGCTGGAAGTGAAACCAAAGCTTTTGATCAAAACAGAAATAGCGGTCACAAGGCCATAGGATTTAATTATCGTGTTGCTATCCTACCGGTATCTTCCTGAAACCATTCGCAAAGCCGGCCACCCACCCATGAGGGCTGAATGGTCGTTATGCACGGCCTGGTGAGGCAGGTGGTTTTTCTGTGGTTAGCCGCGCTTACACAGGGCGAACACGGAAGTTTCAGATAAAATGGTTCAGCGTTTCCGCCCAATGGCGCATATAGTGCAGGCGTTTCCGGTCCGAACAGTACAAAAACCTTAAGCGCTGTCACCGAGGCGAAATGCGCGGGTCCGGAATCATTAGTAAGCATGAAAGAAGAAATACTGTACAGCGGTACCAGTTCATTAAAGGCAAACACTCCCGCAGAATTTACAAAGCGTTCATGACCGGCCATATCGATCACCTTCTGCACATATTTCCTTTCTGCGGGCGCGCCGGTACCGACGATGATAATATCTTTAAATGAATCGAGCAGCTGCCGTGCCACGGTTGCAAAATTTTCCTGTTGCCATCTTCTCTGCGGCAGCATATCTGATGCGTTCACATTGAACAGTATCACTTTTTCATGTCGCCAGGGCTGGTACATATCCTTGATCTTTCCCCTGACTTTCGCGATTTGCGCAGGATGAACATCTGCCCTGGCAAGATCAAGGTCGCCTTTTTCCAGCGCAATGGTCGCATAAGGATTTTCAAATTTATTCATCGCCCTGTTAACAAGTGAAACGAAGTTCACGGCAACATGCACATGGGCATTATATCTGACAGGGAAATTAATGATACTTCCACGGTAAAGGCCCTCATCGTGAAAGCTCGCAAATCCAATGCGCGACCTTGCCCCACTTACAAATGAAAGCAAGGCGGTAAACCTGGAAAACAGTTCAAGATCTATAACACAGGTGACCTTTTTTTTCCGGCACCATGCCATAAAGCTGAAAACACCAAACAACAATGACACCAGGTTGGAAGCGTTCATTTTAAAAATATTTTCCTGCGGAACCGTGTTGAGTATTTCGAGCGACCGGGCGTTGTCCTTAAATATGGCAAAGAAAAGGTTGGCATTGGTTTCCCTTCGCAGCTTTCTCATGGCAGGATCAACGATCACTGCAGAACCCATTTCAGAAAGCTCTATAAAGAGCGTGTTTGTGGTGACTGGAATCTTTTTATTTGCAAATACATTGTATATGCGCGACAGCAGGGACGCGAGAAAACAGAGCGGTACGCCCGCCCATTTATCTATGGAGCGCATTGCATTAACGTTCATCAGGTGGGGTGGACTGTTTAAGAACCACGTGCAAATTTAATGCGCATCTGCATATTGCTGCCAGAAATCAATGAAGAGCTATATTTATCATGTCGCCACTATATATTACAACTGCATTTCCACCATTCAGAAAAAGTAAAGCGGCCTTGAAAACAGCTGCGGCATGATGTTCTGGGAACTGATGCAACAGGCAAATATTCCCTTGTGCGGGAGATCAACCAGGTTATTCCTGCTAAAGGGAAATAAATGCACACTAATATTTAATTACTTACCCTTAGTGCCAATACAGTTTATTTGTAATTCCATAACACAGGTAGTATAATCGGGTAAACTATTCTGACGCTATTTTATTTTTGCGCTGGTTACTCTGAATACTAATACCCGATCAATATGGATCATTTAAAATTGTTGTATAAATACATGGCGCATTTGTATCAGCTTGAAGACTCAACTTTTATTGAATTAATCAATACTCCTTTCAGCAAAGAATTTTTTAATAGTGATGAATTAAATATGCTGCGGAAAATAGAATTGGAAATCATTGCCAGCAACCGGAAGCTGCGTGTAAAAGCTGAAAAAAATATTACCGGACAACATTCTGATTTTGAGGCAGCTGCACTGCAAATTCCGCTCCCTCTCCCGGACGACCACTCGCACGAATAGCGCCATGATGATTTTGCACGATCTTTTTACACATGGCCAGGCCTATGCCTGTTCCTGCATAATCCTTCTGACCATGCAGTCTTTGAAAAATATGAAAGATATGGTTGGCGTGTTCCTGTTCGAAACCGATGCCATTATCCTTTACTGATACCTGGTAATACGTTTTATCAGGATCCGGTATCAGGGTGTCCCAGATTGCCTTTGGTCCTATCTTTTCCGCCGAAATAGTGATAACCGGGGGCACGCCTGGTTGAGTAAACTTTAAGGCATTGGCAAAGAGGTTGCCAAAAAGCTGCGCCATTTGGAGTGGAATACCATCAATCACAGGTAAATATCCAACGTGGATCAAAGCCACTTTCTGTTCGATCAGCAGCTCAAAATCAAGTTGTACGCCCTTCAATATTTCGTTAAGATCCACAGGCTCAAAAGTCTCTGGTGCTTTTGCCAGTTGGGAAAATGACAGTACGTCACGGATAAGCGAGATCATTCTCTGGGTAGAGGCTTTGATCTTATTGAAATAAGTGGTGGCTGGTTCGCCGACCGCACCTAAGTTCTTTTCAAGCATCTCGGTGTAAGTACTCACTTTCCGCAGTGGTTCCTGAAGATCATGTGAAGCAATGTAGGCAAACTGGGCGAGTTCGGCGTTGGACTTCTGCAGATCTTCATTGGCGGCCGCCAGTGCCCGCGTTCGTTCACTGACCACCTGCTCTATTTGCCGGCGGGCAAGCACTTGTTCGGTTACTTCTGTGGCCACAACGATTATTCCACTGATGGAGCTGTCAGCATCGCGGTAAGCTTCATAAACAAAGTTGACGTAAACGTTTTGGGTACCTTCTTTACGGGGCAAAGTAATGTGAACGCCTTGTGCAAAATAAGTTTGTCCTGTGCTGTACACCTGTTCCAGCAGAGTTTCAAAGCCCTGATTCCCCGCCTCCGGCAAGCTTTCAAAAATAGGTCTATATAATACTTCAGAAGCGGTTTTGCCCCATAGTTCGAACATTCGTTCGTTCGCGGTCTCAACTATAAATTTGGGTCCTTTAAAAATGCATATTGCCACAGGTGCCTTCAAAATAAGATTACGCAGGTTGCGTTCACTTTGTAGCAGCATCTGCCGGGCCACCACCTGTCCCGTAACGTCTATCGCCATACTCATGATACCGTACACCTGCCCGGCGCTGTCTTTCAGGGGAGTATAGGTATAATCAAAATAGTACTGACTAACCACGCCTCTGCTATTGAGCATGGCTGGCGCCTCCTGTGCCTGGTACACTTCACCTGTTTCATACACCTGGTTCAGCACATCCAGAAATGGTTGTCCTTCAAGTTCAGACACGGCCTCTTTTAAAGTCTTTCCAATAACGGAGCGGTCCTTTCCCCACAAAGAGATCATCCTGTCATTAGCGATATCTATATGCATGTCTTTGCCGATGAACAAACAGGTAGCAACGGAGGCTTCTCCTATCAGTGTTTTGAAGCGTTCACGGCTCTCCCGCAGTTGTAAAAGTTGCCTCACTTTATCTGTTGTTTCGGTGCAGGCTACCAGGACACCGATAACTTCTCCGTCATCTCCATAGGCGGGGCTGTAGCTAAAAGTCCAGTAAACATCTTCCAGTTTGCCATTGCGGTGAATCGGCAGCAACTGATCCTCGTACCATTCCGCTTGGTTGTTTTGCATTACCCGGCTGATCAACGGACCTATAAAAGACCATATTTCCGGCCATACTTTTTGTGCAGGCTGACCGACAGCCGGATGTTTTCCATTCACTCCAAGGCTGGGCAGGTAGGCGTCGTTGTAGAAACAGGTAAGTTCTTCTCCCCAGAACAGGAACATGGGAAAGGCGGAATGCAGCACGAGGCCAAGGGTGGTGCGCAGAGAAAGGGGCCATTGACCGGGTGTTCCCAATGAAGATTCCGACCAGTTATATTCCCGCACAACCTGGCCCATCAGGCCTCCACCCGTCAAAAAATATAGACTTCCTCTAATGCTTGTATTGGATTCCACTGCTTCACGATTCAGGGTTCCAAAATACAAAATATAAGCCTATACCGGTGGGCGGGCGGCCTTTTTTTAAAGAATAATAGCCTGGAGAATATCTTTGAGTTGCCCAAAATGATGAGGCTTGGTAATAAAATCTGTGGCACCAAGTTTTTTTGTTTGCTCGATGGTAAGCGGATTTGAGGAAGTAGAAAAAATAATCACCGGGATATTATTCAGCGATTCATCATTTTTGATATTCTGGAGAAACTGCTGGCCGGTCATCACCGGCATGTTAAGATCCAGGAAGATCAGTTCCGGAATAATTTGCCGCCCTGCAAGTTTTTCCATGGCATCCCGCCCGTTAGTGGCAGTATGACAGATCACTGATAAGGAGATTTCGCGAAGTGCTGATAGAAAAATATCCTGATCATCAGGATCATCATCAATGAGCAAAATATTTTTATATCGCATGGCGGCAAAATTATCAAAAGATCAGGCAAAAGTAAAAAACGGGCAACATATAGCTAACAAAATAAATGTTAAAGACCAGTAGTGGGTATTGAGGTGGTATTTGCAAGATCTGCGAAGGTTTTAAGATAGATTTTGAGATTTGGTGAAAAGCCTTAATAGTAAACCATAGGGCAAAACGTTAATACCACCGGAAACAAATTCCTGACGTTTACCTCAAACATGTTCACAAACACGAACCTTTCTGATGTGGAAACCTGCTACAAACTATTCAAAATGAAAATAATAAAAAATATTATACTGAAGGAGAAAAGGTTTGGTTTTGAACCTGAAGTAACTTCGAAAATTGTCCGCATACCAGACATCAGGATCTACGAAGTCGGCATACATTATTACGGAAGAACATACAAAGAAGGAAAAAAGATCGGGTGGAAGGATGGAATGAGGGCTATCAATTGCATATTTAAATATAATATTTTCAAGAGATGAATCAATTTGAATACAAAAAAATCGATCGGAAGGGTTGTGAAACATTGGATGCAATCGCGTGTGCCGTCAGGTTCAACAAATGGATGTATGAAACGGTTAAACCCTTTTGCAGCGGTAAAATACTGGAAATTGGAAGTGGCATAGGCAACATATCGAAATTATTCATTGATGCCAGAGAAGACATCACTCTTAGTGATATACGAACCGTTTACTGTGACGTGCTCAAAAATAAGTTCCATGGAGCGAAGGATGTAATCCAACTGGATCTTACCCATCCTTCTTTCGATTCTGAATACCGGCAACACCTTGGGATATATGATTCTGTATTTGCGTTAAACGTAATTGAACATATCCAGGACGATAGTTTAGCAGTCCTGAACTCTTATAAATTATTGAAAAGTGATGGCAAACTGGTTATCCTTGTTCCTGCTTATCCAAAATTATACAACAGTTTCGACAAGGAATTGGAACACTTCAGAAGATATACGAAAAATAGATTAAATAATCTTCTGCAAGGAGAGCAATTCCATATCCTTCATTCGCAGTATTTTAATTTTATGGGAATTCCCGGATGGTATATTTCGGGAAAGCTTCAGAAAAACAAGACGGTACCCAAATCCCAAATATCACTGTACGATAAGTTCGTTCCTGTTTTCAAACTTATCGACAGGCTCCTTTTAAAAAAAGTCGGTCTTTCCGTTATAGCTGTCGGGGTCAAAAAATGACTTTGATTTAGTGTATTCAAATAGATCGGGTGAAGTCCAGTCCTGTTTTCAAATACCTTAAACAGTGTAAAATATGTTAATTTTGTCTTAGGAAACCTGCTTGTTCTATTTTCTAATTCACTTTCGTTATAGGTTCGCTTAGGAATTTATTTAGCATCGAAATTGTCGCTGCAATTAAAGTGCCGTCCTGCGGTGTTGTTATTTCTCCGATATAATCTCCATGTCCACATGGAAGTATTGCAAGTTTAGCATGAGGCAGTAAACGATACATTTCAACTGCATGTTCAGGTCGCACAACATCTGCATCGCCAATTAATATAAATGCAGGTGCTTTGATTGTCTTGATAAGTTCACCTGAAATATCGGAGAAAGATTGCATTCTTGCAATATCTCTTTCACCCATTTTATGGAGCGCATTTGTGTCAGGATTTTCTTTTAGAAAAGCATCTTTGAGGGTCTGCGGCATTCCTTCAAATGTTGCTTTAGCCATAAAGCTCCAAAACCAAGGTTGAGCACCGTCTTTTTTATAAAATGTAGATGCCACAATAATTTTATTTACTTGTTGGGGGTGTCGGATCGCTAACTGAAGTGTTGTGCTTGCTCCATTGCTAAAACCAAAGATGTCGGCTTTGTCTATGTTAAGGTATTTCAGCAACGCAGCCACATCATCAGCATCTTGTTCAAAGCTTAACGGTCTGTCTCTATCAGCAGTCCGCCCGTGAGCTTGCAGCTCAACCGCAATTACTTTGTGAGTTTTAGCAAAGGCATGTATCACTCGTCCAAAAGTGGTTTGAATGGTAGAACCACCGCCATGAATTAAAACCAAAGGTGCGCCTGTGCCATGTATCTCATAATACATCCTGAGTCCATTTACAGAAGCATACCCGCTAACGCTGTCTTGTTTGGTTTCGTTGTCTACAATTGATTGAGCGGTCCCTGACTTGTGGCATGAATTGTTGTACCCTGAAATTGTCAAAGCTGCCAAGGTGTTTAAAATTATTGTCCTTACCATAAGTTGTAAATTTATTTGTTCTTGATTTTAGTTTGTCATCTTTATTTTTCCCATAAAATATTTAATATTTCTTTCCTTTCAAAATGGCAGAAGATATTTGTCCGCAGTGGCGGGAATTATGAAACAAAAGAATTGACAAGAGTTTAATTCTCGATATTTTTCCAAACCAAGTCGTATCTATTTCTTCAATCCAATCTTTGTCTGGCATATCGTTTACTATTTTTTCAACAGTTGTATAACCATTTTAAAAAAGTATATTACTTGTTTCACGATTGTATTGGTCACCTGTATCTTTTTGCCCCATTGTTGTTCCTTTACGTCTGTTGCGTAGCCAAAGAATCGTCGGATTAAATTTGTCGTTTCGCCAATGTGTCTGTAAATAAAACCAACAGATGCTGTAAGTTCTGATATGCGATTGTCAGAGATTTCTGTGTTTATCTCTTTGCAAAAATGAGTACAGTCATTTCAGTTCTGTTCCAATATTTGTAATGAAATCTCTTTTTGCATTTAATATATTTTTTAGTTTGATTTCATTTCCTGTTTTAAAATTGTATCTAATTTCTTCAATTTGATATTCCAAAATTTGTCAAAATGATTTATCCAATTTCTGATTTGAGTAAACCTTTCTTGGCCTAATACACAATAACGTTCTCTTCCAATCTCTTGTTTTCGTTCACCATAAATACCCTGTCCTGATCATAAACCAGGGTTGAGAGTATTCCGGCTATAAATTCCCATGCCCGTGCGTGTGCGTCAATAGCTGTATTTGATTTAAAGACAATGAGCTGAAATACACATATTTTATGGCGGGAACGCGCAAGTACGATTAAGAAGAAATATATCTTTATTCTTCTTCCAGGTTATTGCGAAGGGTATCCTCTCCAAAATTAATTTGCGTTGCGGTTCATAGAGTGTTTCCTCTACCATCGCGTACACTCTTACCGTATCGGTTTTCGGGTGATGATGGAGTTGGCGCACCCTGGCTGCAAAATTTAATACACTCACTAATTGTTCAACGATTTGCACAAATTTGCACAAAAACCAGCATTAAACGGCATTAGACAAATTTACAAAAAGATTTAATAACATGATAATCAATTTATTAGCTAAGTCACGTTCGTCTGAGTTATTTACACAAAAACGCGTATAAAGTCTTAATTCTATTACATCTAAATAAACGCAGTTCCTTTAAACGGTCGTTTCCACTTATATTGTTAAAAAACACTCTGGCCGAAAACGTACGCCCATGGCGAACTTCAAGTGATTACAAAGTAGATTTTGAGAATTGGTGAAAAGCCTTAATTTTGCCCTCCCTCAGTTAAATGAGGCATACTCCTCCTTAGCTCAGTTGGTTAGAGCATCTGACTGTTAATCAGAGGGTCCCCCGTTCAAGTCGGGGAGGGGGAGCTGGGAAACTGGATAAGGGGTTTCAAGGGATTGGAACCCTTTCTTATTTCTACTTGTCTTACACGTTTCTTACACATTTT
>Ga0123337_10001013_pt1 | contig 39621 bp, 41 predicted proteins | sample frozenSSSSmetaG_FD_89792 | JGI IMG/M metagenome (GOLD analysis project Ga0123337, IMG submission 89792) | Glacier valley bacterial and archeal communities from Borup Fiord, Nunavut, Canada, to study Microbial Dark Matter (Phase II) -... | ecosystem: Environmental > Aquatic > Freshwater > Ice >... | reverse complement strand
GCGCCGGAAGGCGTGCTGGCGGCGGCGGCGCTGCGCTGCATCGGCGGGCAGATGCAGGGGAAGCTCATTCTCGACACCGACGACAAGCGGATGCGGGCGCTGAAGATGGGCGTCACCGAGCCGAACAAGAAATACCGGGCGGATGAACTCGCCTCCGGCGACGTGCTGTTCGCCGCGACCGGCGTGACGGATGGCAGCCTGCTGACCGGGGTGCGGTATGGCCGGTCCTCGGTCCGGACCAATACCGTCGTCATGCGCTCCTGGAGCCAGACGGTGCGCTGGATTTCGGCGGAGCATCGGCGCGGCTGAGACCCGCCATCCTCTGTTCATTATCAGTTCAGGTCGCCGGGAACATGATTCCGGCGCCCAACCCCTAACCGTTTCCGAGTTGGCTCACGCGCAGGCGTGAATAATGGGAAGCCTGGGAGGAACAAAACATGAATATTCACTGGGTAAAGACGTTGGCGACGTCGCTGCTTCTCGCTTCGCTGGTGACATCGCCAGTCCATTCGGCGGCCACGAAGGCTACCCCCGAGATGGCGGCGGTTGTCGCCGTGTGTACCGATCTCGATACCAAGACGGCTGGCCGTCGTGGCTGCGCCGCGCAACTGCAGAAATCGTTCATGGCCGACCCTGCCAGCGTCAAGGCGCTGCAGGAGGCTGCCGCGAGCGGCAAGCAGTCGGCGTTGAAAAGCGTGCTGATGAAGATGGGGCTCAGCGAGGCCCAACTCGGCGATGCCAGCATCGTCGTCAACGACCAGAGCAATGGCGCCGCCCGCATCAGGGTCACCGTCGAGATAAGCTGTTGCCCGCTGAAGATCGTCATCACCATCAGGCTGTGACGCCGCCCGATCCGTGACGCGAAAAGACAGGGGGCACGCAAGGTGCCCCCTGTCTTGGTCAGGCTTCCTGGATCGCCGCGATCAGCCACTCGCCGCCGTTGCGGCGGACGAAGGTCCAGACTTCACGCGTCTCCGTTACCCGGTCGTCGCCGGTGACGACCTCGCCGGTGGCGCGGTTGCGCGTGACGTCGCGGGATTCGTAGCGGAAGGCGACGGTGGCATATTCGGCGCTGTCTTCGCGCCAGGCCTCGGCGACGTCGCCTTCGAGCAGGTTGATGTCGAACACCTCGTTGCGGAGGCCCTTGGAGGCGTTCTCGCCCAGTTCTTCGGCAAGGTAGCCCATGACCTCGGGAGTCGCGATCTTGCGCAACGCCGGATAGTCCTCACGGCTGTAGGCGTCCTGCAGCGCGGTGAGGCGCTGCTGGAAGATGCCGAGATCGGCGTCGCCGATGCCAAGCTCATCGCGACGGCCGGCGCGGGCCGAAGCGGCCGAGCGCGGCTCGGCGTTCTGGGTGCGGCGGGCGCTGCCACTGGAGTTCGGCGCGTTGGGCGCCTCGTAGCGGTGGGCGTTGGCGTGGGCGTTGGCGGCCATTGCCGGCTGCTGCTGCCGGCGGCGCATGAAGAAGCCGACGATGAGCGCGACGATGACCAACTGGAACAGCAGCGCAAGCATGCCACCGAAGCCACCGAAGCCGTAGCCGAACATCATGCCGAACAGGCCGCTGAACAGGAAGCCGCCGAGCAGCGCGCCGCCAAAGCCACCGAAGAGACTCGGGCGTGCCGTGGCCGCCGTCGCGGCACCCGTGGTGCTGCGGGTGGTGGTGCCATCGGTCATGGTGCGTTGCACCGGCGTGGTGGCGTTGGGCGAGGCGGGCGTCGCCGGCACGGTAAGGGTGGTGCGGGCGCCGCGGCTGCCGAAGCTGCCGCCGCGCCTAGCCTCGGCGGTATCGACCGCGACCATCGAGAAGGCCATCAGAAGCGTGGCAAAGAGGGCCGTCAGGCGAAAGCCCTTCGAAGCGAACATTTTCGTCCCCGTGTTGATCATGGCGAGGAATATGGGGACGGATGGGCCCCGGTTGTAGACCCCCGCGAGGCCGCATGTCCGATTATGCCGCTGGACATGCGGACTGCGTTGACCCTCTCCCGTATTGGGCCCATCGTCAGCCGACGAAGAGGGAGGTATCCATGGTTTCGCCGGATAGCCCGCAGCCCTTCAGCCTGGCGGTGGATGTCGATCGCCTTGGACGTCCCGTCGGGTTCCTCAATGCCCGGATCGACCTGAAAGTCTCGGGGCAGGATACCGGTGGCGGGATGTGCGTGATGGATACCATCCGCACCGGACGCGGCGGACCGCCCCTGCACATCCACCACGCCCAGGATGAATGGTTCTTCGTGCAGGAGGGAACCTTCCGGTTTCAGGTCGGCGAGGCAAGTTATGAACTCGGGCCGGGTGGCTCGGTGTTCGGACTGCGCGGACTGCCGCATGCCTTCGTGAACCTCACGGAGACCGGGCGATTGATGATCGTGTTCCAGCCGGCCGGCACGATGGAGGCGTTCTTCGCGGGAGGCTCGCCGCACCCGCTGTCCGAGGAATTCCGCGAACTGAGCCGGCAGCACGGCATGGAAGTGGTCGGGCCGCCGCTCAAGGCCTGCTCCGACAAGGCGGAAAACCGCGACGGCCACTCGACTATGGGCGGTTGAGCGACTACCTCGGGGCATGGACGAACCTCGCCCCTATTTCCTCGGTGTGTCGAAATCCGTGCTCGGGCGGGCATGGACCGACCGGCTGGATTTCAACACGCAGCGCATGGCAACGGCCATCGGGCAGCGGACCGGGCTATCGGACATCCTGGCGCGCATCGTCGCCTCGCGCGGGGTGGATGTGGATGCCGCCGAGGCGTACCTGCAGCCGACGGTGCGGGCCCTGATGCCCGATCCCTCGACGCTGGCCGACATGGACGCGCTGGCCGAGCGCGTGGCCAAGGCGATCATCGACAAGGAACCGGTGGCGCTGTTCGGCGACTACGACGTGGACGGCGCCTGCTCGTGCGCGCTGATGGCGCGCTACCTCAGGCATTTCGGGCTCAACCCGCAGGTCCACATTCCAGACCGCATCTTCGAGGGCTACGGCCCCAACACCAACGCCATCGACCGGCTGGCGGATGGCGGGGCGACCCTGCTGATCACGCTCGACTGCGGCACGACCAGCGACGGGCCGATCCTGCATGCGCGGGAGCGCGGGCTCGACGTGCTGGTGATCGACCATCACCTTTCCGACCACGCGCTGCCGCAGGCCAATGCGCTGGTGAACCCGAACCGGCCGGACGACATCTCGGGGCTCGGCTATCTCTGCGCCGCGGGCGTCACCTTCATGGTGCTGGTGGCGATCAATCGGGTGCTGCGGCAGCGCGGGCAGGCGGACCTGCCGGACCTGATGAAACTGATCGACCTGGTGGCGCTGGCGACGGTGTGCGACGTGGTGCCGCTCAAGGGCCTCAACCGCGCCTTCGTGCTGCGCGGGCTCGAGGTGGCGCGGACGGGTTCGAACCTCGGCATCGGCGCGCTGGCGATGGCGGCGCGGCTTAACGGGCCGCTCAACGCCTATCATCTCGGCTTCCTGATCGGGCCGCGCATCAATGCCGGCGGGCGCATCGGCGATGCGGCGCTGGGGACCCGGCTGCTGTCGCTCGAGGACGAGGCGGAGGCGATGGCGATCGCGGCGCAGCTCAACGAACTCAACTCGGAGCGGCAGCGCATCGAGGTGGGGGCCCTCGAAGAGGCGACGCGGGCGGCGGAGGCCGAGATCGGCGGCGGCGAGGGGCCGTCGGTGCTCATGCTCGCCTCGGCCGACTGGCACCCCGGTGTGGTCGGACTGATCGCGGCCCGCCTGCGCGAGCGGTTCGAGCGGCCGGCCTTCGCGATCGCCCTCGGACCCGACGGTGGCGGCACGGGGTCGGGCCGGTCGATGCCGGGCGTGGACCTCGGCGGCGCGGTGATCGCGGCGGTAGAGCAAGGGCTGGTGGCGCGCGGTGGCGGGCACGCCATGGCGGCCGGCGTGACGCTGAAGCCGGGCCAGCTCGGACCCTTCCGGGCGCATATGAACGAAGCGCTGGCCGGCAGCGTCGGCGTGGCGCGGGCAGCAACCGCACTCGCCATCGACGCGGCGCTTACTGCGCGCGGGGCGACGCCCGATTTCGTGCGCCAGATCGAGCGGGCAGGGCCGTATGGCTCGGGCAACCCGCAGCCGGTGTTCGCCTTTCCCGCGCACAAGGCGAAGTTCGCCGAAGTGGTCGGCGCGTCGGGGCATGTGCGCTTCACGCTGACCTCGGAGGACGGGGCGCGGCTCAAGGCCATCGCCTTTCGCGCCGCTACCACTGCGCTCGGTGACGCGCTGCTGTCGGCGGGCAACGACACACCGCTGCACCTCGTGGGCGCGCTCAGCCTCGACCACTACCAGGGGCGCGAGGAGGTGCAACTGCGCTTGCAGGACGCGGCCCCCTTGGCACGGCTGTGATTGAGGTGCCACAATGGCTACTTGCATATCGGTTCGTGGCGGCTAAACTACGGCCCCGGTTTGCAGATTGCCGCCCACGCACAAGGCGGCAGGGGTTATGCGATGGTGCCGAGGCAGCGGCCCGTCAGGTGGAAAAGTAGCGTCATGGATCAGTTAGCGGTGGAACCTCGCGGGACCCGTCCGTCCCCATTCACCCATGTTCTGTCGGTCATAGCGGCGTTCTTCGGAAAGCGCCTGATCGGGCACCCCAAAAAGGGCGCGGTGACGGTCACCTATCCGAACGGCCGCACCGCCACGTATGGCGACCCGAGCAGCGGCGAGCACGCCCGGCTGCAGCTCAAGAACTTCTCGGTGTTGCCCAAGACGCTGCAACGCGGCACGGTTGGCTTTGCGCAGGCCTATATCGATGGCGACGTCGAGATCGAGGACCTGACCACGCTGTTCCGCTATTTCCTGCAGAACCGCGACGTGCTCGACAGCGGCGAGAACTCCTGGTTCGGCCGCGCCGCGCAGGACTTTGCGTATCACATGAGCCGCAGCAACTCGAAGGAAGGCTCCAAGAAGAACATTTCGGAGCACTACGACCTCGGCAACGATTTCTATGTCGAGTGGCTCGACCGCTCGATGACTTACTCTTCGGCCTACTACACCTCCGAGGACCAGACGCTCGAATCCGCGCAGTACGCCAAGTATCGCCGTGTCGCCGAGATGGCGGGGGTGAAGGGCGGCGAGACGGTGCTCGAGATCGGCTGCGGCTGGGGCGGCTTCGCCGAGACGGCGGCGCGCGAGTTCAACGCGGTGGTCTACGGCATCACGCTGTCGGTCGAGCAGCTGAAGTTCGCCACGGAGCGCCTGAAGCGGCAGGGGCTCGACACCCTCGCGACGCTGCACCTCGAGGACTATCGCGACACCAGGGGGCAGTTCGACCACGTGGCGTCGATCGAGATGATCGAGGCGGTGGGCGAGGAGCATTGGCCGAGCTACTTCAAGACCGTGGCCGACCGGCTGAAGCCCGGCGGCACTGCGTCGATCCAGGCGATCACCATCGGCGAGCAGGATTTCCTCGACTATCGGGCGCGGCCGGATTTCATCCAGCGCTTCATCTTCCCCGGCGGCATGCTGCTGACCAAGACGGCGATGCAGGAGCAGGGCGACAAGGTCGGGCTGATCCTCGAGCAGGTGGATACGTTCGCGCTCAGCTACGCCAGGACCCTGATGCTGTGGCGCGAGAAGTTCCTCGAGCGCTGGCACGTCATCAAATCGCTCGGCTACACCGAAGAGTTCAAGCGCAAGTGGCTGTACTACCTTGCGTATTGCGAGGCGGGCTTCGCCGAAGGCTCGATCGACGTGGGGATCTACCAGTACCGGAAGCCGGTGTGAGGTAGGGCGGCCGGCGGCGTTGACAGCGAGTTGCGCGATGGTGCCACATAGGGGCAGGCGTTACGGATTGTCGAAATCCGACCCCAAGCCTACCCCGCCCACTGGCTCGGTCTCGGCGATCAGCTCGAACCTGGCGATCAGCGGGCGGCCCTTGGCGATCGCTGCCCTCACCTCGGGCAGCAGCAGCGAGCCGGCATGCGCTTCGCGGGTTTCCCAGGCCTCGGTGACGTAGAGAACATCCGCGTCCCTGAGGTCGCGGGCGACGATGTAGCTCAGGCATCCCGGCATGCTGCCTTCGCTGGGAGCGACGATGGCGATGAGCGCATCGCGTGCGCCTGGCATAGCGGTGATGCGGCCGATCAATCCGAACATCATGGGCTCCCCAGCAGCGTGCGGCGGTAGAAGTCGAGCACGGCCGGCGCGTTTACGCCGGTGACGATGGTCTGGCTCGGCCGGTTGTCCCAGGCGCCGGGCGGGTAGCTGCGGTTGTCGGGCCTGATGATGGTCTGGCCAAAGGCGATGCCCTCGGACACGACCCGCACCGCGCCCCGTTCGGTGGTGTAGAATTCGGGGTGCAGGGCGAAGATCACGGCGCTCGAATCGTGGACGGGGAAGCCGATGATGCCGAGCGCGTCCTTGTAGAAGCCCTGGTAGAACCGCGAGATGGCGCGGACGAAGCGGCCGTCTTCGCCGGCGACCTCGGCGAGGTCGTTGACGTAGCTGTCCGACATCACCGTCTCATGCGTCACATCGAGCGGCACGATGGTGACCGGCCAGGCGGCACCGAAAACGATGTCGGCCGCTACCGGGTCCCCCCAGATATTGGCCTCGGCCACCGGCGTGACGTTGCCGTAGTGGCCGTTGCGGCCGAAGGCGCCGCCCATGACGACGAGGCGTTGCGCCAGTTGCGCCATGTCCGGCGCTTCGGCGAGCGCCAGCGCCAGGTTGGTCATGCGGCCGACGGCGATGATGGTGATCTCGCCGGGGTTTTCGCGCAGCAGGTCGATGATCAGCCGGTGGGCCGGGCGCGGGTCTTCAGTGGCGGTGATGGGTGGGAGGTCAATGTTGCCGAGGCCGTTGTCGCCGTGGACAAAGGTCGGCGGTTCGGAGGGCTCGGCCCCGGTAATCGGACCGGCGGCACCACGGGAGACTGGCGCAACGAGGCCAAGACGCTGTTTCAGGTAGAGTGCGTTGCGGGTGGTGGTGTCGATGGTGCCGTTGCCGAACGAACTGACGATGCCGACCACTTCGATATCAGGGTGGCGCGCCATCAGCAGCAGCGCCATGGCGTCGTCGACGCCCGGATCGGTGTCGTAGATGACTTTGAGCTTTGGCATTTGTTGTGGTCCCGCACCCTCGGGCATAGTGCACCAGCCTGGCAGGAGGCGCCAGACGCCCGCAACCGGGCGATTGGTTGCAGTTGATGTAAACTGCGCGGCGCTGGTGGCTCGCCTCGCGGCGAAAGACCGTGTGAAAGTGCCGGGCGTTCATCCTCGGCTCAGGTGGAATCGCCTAGCGTCTTTGGGGCTGGTTGGGGAACTGCTGAGTAAATGGCGAAAGCGCTCTACCTGGTGATCAACAGCCAGGGAAACTGGTGGGTCGATTTTGAAGGCGCGCCGCATGGCCCCTACGAAGCGCGCGAGGCGGCGGCGCTCGAGGCGCGCAACCTTGCCCGCATCCAGGCCCATAGCGGTCGCGATGCCGAGGTGCTGGTGCCCGACGGCGACGGCCGCTACTGGGTGATCTGGTCGTCGCGCCACGATCAAGGCGAGGGCAGGAGCTTCGTGCCGTACCGCGTCGGCGCGTAGCAGCGGCGTCGTCCGGCTTCGAGCTGTTCTTGTGGTGGGCGCGTGGCCGCCGGCGGGCGCCACCGCATCAAGGTGGCAGCGCCCGACCCGGATGCTCACTGCTTGTCGAGCCACAGCCCGACTTGGTCCATCAGGTAGTTGGTGCCGGCCTCGCGCTGGGCCGAGGTGTCGAGCCCGTCGAGGAAGGCGCCGTCCTCACGCAGTACCATGCGGGTGCCGCCGTCCCTGGCGGTGAACTCGATGGTGGCGACGCTGACCGAGATGCGCCGGCCGTTCATGTGCATCTCGTAGGTGTAGATGATGCGGTTGTCCGGCACGATGTCGCGGTAGCTGACGTCGTAGACGAAGTCGTCGTTGCCCATCCTGTCGGCATTGTACTCGCGGCCGCCTTCCTTGAACTCGAAGACGCCGTTGGGCTTGGCGGGGTCGGGCGAGCCGAACCACTGGCGCTTGAACTCGGGGTTCGACCAGGCCGAGAACACCCTGGACACGGGGTGATTGTAGGTACGCTCGACGGTGAAGCTGCCATGGGCGATGGAACGATCGGTCATGCTGGTCTCCTTGGGCTGTAAGGTGCCGTGGCCGGCCAACGGGCCCGGCGGTGTTTCGGCAATGGGGCTTGTTTGGCCTATCCGGCCGGTTTGTCGGGCGGCAGGGCGTCGAGGAAGGCACCGAGGCGATCGAGCCGCTTCTCCCAACCGATGCGGCGGTCGTTTATCCACTTCTCGACCATGCTGAGCGCTCCTGCGTCGATGGTGCAGGTACGAACCCGCCCCACCTTCTCGGTCGTCACGAGCCCGCTCTCCTCGAGCACCTTGAGGTGCTGGACGATGGCGGGCAGCGACATGCTGAACGGCTCGGCCAGTTCGCTCACGGAGGCCGTCCCGCGACTGAGACGATCGACCATGCGCCGCCGCGTCGGGTCGGCGAGGGCCTGGAACATGGCGTCGAGGGTCTGTTCTTGGTTAAGCATGACGTTAAGTATCGCCACGCCGCCTCGCGTGTCAACACTGAAGTGAAAACTTAAGTTAAGCTCAGATCAGATAGCCGAGAGGCTCACTGGCTCGGTGGTCCACTGCGTGGTCTGGCTGTTGTTCAGCCGCTCGACCCGGATCAGCTTGGGCGGACCGCTGAGCTGGCCAAAGAAGGTCAGGAAGGCGCTGTCGGCGGCGTCGCGGCCAACGGCGATCTTCAGAATGCCTTCGAGCGGGCAGAGGCGCGTCGCGTCGAACAGGTACCACTGGCCGCCGAGATAGGCCTCGAACACGGCGTGGAAATCCTGCGGGCGCAGGTCGAGTGCATAGGCGGACACGAAGCGCGCGGGAATGCCAAGGGCCCGGGCGAAGGTGATGCCCAGATGCGCGAAGTCACGGCAGACGCCGGCGCGCAGGGTGAATGTGTCGTAGGCCGAGGTGCTGGAGTCGCTCGAGCCTTCAAGATAATCGACGTTCTCGTAGATCCAGTTGCAGATGGCGGTGACCTTCTCGTAGCCATCGGCGATCTCGCCGAACTGCCGCCAGGCGAAGCGCGCCAGCTTGTCCGACTGGCAGTAGCGGCTGGGGTAGAGGTGGTTCATCACGTCGAATGGCAGTTCGATGATGGGCACCTGCGGGATGCTGCCGATGGCACGGGTGGTCGGGCTTGATTCGATTTCGGCGGTGTACCAGACGCTGTAGCTGCCCGGCTGAAGCAGCATTCGGCGATAGCGGTTGCCGGTTTCGCCGACCTCATGCTCTTCCGACTGGACCTGCGGCTCGATCGTGAACGCCTCGCCAAGAATACGCTGCCGTCCGCCGCGCTGTGCCTCGACATTGAGGATCAGGGTCGTAGGCGAGGCGATATCGTATTGGAGCTCACAGCGCAGGCGGAATTGCATCTTGGACCTTTAGGCATCGGGAAGGGACAGGCGGTGAGCGGAAATTCCGCTCTTAAGCGAAGGTTCCACGGAACCCCGATGTGGTCCGTGCTATAGAGCCAGCGGGGGCGACCGGACGGAAATATCGATGACCATTCTGCGCGTTCGTCACGTTACCACATATTCCTACGCGCGACCCGTTGGCTTCGGCGAGCACCGGCTGATGTTCCGCCCCCGCGACAGCCACGACCAGCGCCTGCTCAGCTCCGAACTCAAGGTGTCGCCGGAGCCGGCCGACATCTGGTGGATACACGATGCATTTGGCAACAGCGTGACCAATGTCAGCTTCGCCGAACCCGCCACCGAGCTCACCTTCGAGACGAACATCGCGCTCGACCATACGCCGCAGATGGTGCCGCGCTTCCGCACCGAGGAGCGGGCGAAGCTCTGGCCGTTCGAATACGATCCGGAGGTGCTGCCCGACCTCGCGCCCTGCATGCGCGTGCACAATCCGGGCATGGAGATCGAGGACTGGGCACGCCGGTTCACGCGGGCCGGCCTCGAGACCGAGACCGGGCACCTGCTGATGACCATGACCATGGGCATCCGCGAGAGCTTCATCTATTCGCGCCGCACCGATCCCGGTACCCAGCCGCCCCACGTGACGCTGGCCACGCAAACGGGAACCTGCCGCGACTTCGCCTGGCTGATGATCGAGGCCTGCCGCGCGCTGGGCTTCGCGGCCCGCTTCGTCACCGGCTACATCTACGTGCCCTCGCGTGATGGTCCGGTGCTGCGCGGGGGCGGCGCGACGCATGCCTGGGTGCAGGTGTTCCTGCCCGGCGCCGGCTGGGTGGAGTTCGACCCGACCAACGGCATTGTCGGCAACCGGGACCTGATTCGCGTCGGCGTGGCGCGCGAGCCGAAGCAGGCGAGGCCGCTGAGCGGCAGCTTCATCGGCGACAGAAAGGATTACCTGGGGATGACGGTGCAGGTGAACGTCAATAGCGACGCGTCGGGGCCGCCTCGGCGGAATCCGCAGGTGGGCCAGGCCGAGCAACCCGTGGCCTACCCCGACGTCATTCGCCCCTGAGCGCGATCGCCTCGATCTCGACCAGCGCGCCGGCATCGACCAGCTGGCAGCCGATGGTGGAGCGGGCAGGTGGCTCATGCGGGAAATAGCTGGAGTAGACGGCGTTCATCGCCGGAAAGCTCGCAATATCGGTGATGAAGACGGTGGTCTTCACCACATCGGCCATCGAGCTGCCTGCAGCGGCCAGCAACGCCGCCATCCTGTCGAGCGTGATGCGGGTCTGTTCGGCCATGTCGGGCGGGTAGCTGCCATCGGGGCGGGAACCGACCTGTCCGGTGACGAAGACGAACTGCTCGGTGGCGATGGCTGGGGTCAGCGGCAGGCCGGCAAAAGTGCCGATGGCTTTGCGTGTCATATCGGGGAATCCGGTGGAGGCGTGACGCGACACTAGCGCTCGAGCGCCCGGATTCGGAAGACGTGGGGGGAGATGGTGCCGAGGCCGGCAAACACCGCAATCGATGCCAGCGGTTGCTCGCCCGGCGCCGGGGGATGTTCAATCAGTTCCATATCCTTCCGCGCCCTCAAACGGCGGCCTCTCGCCGGCAGCCCCATACCCGACCCAGAATTCGGGAGCGGTAGGCCGCGCATCAGGTGATCCGTTCACTAACGACGAATACAAACACGCAGCCCTGAAGGCGCGTCGCACGCGTAGTCTGCTGCGAGCATCTTCTCTACCTGATCGACGAAAGCCCTCCAGTCAGGCCAGGTCGCGTGCTCTTCGGTCACCATGAAATCGTTGCCGATGAGAAGAACGGGCGCTTTCGCGGCGCAGTCCAGGCTGCGCTGCAGTATTGTTGCCGGCTCATGGTCCCCCTGATGAAAACGCGGGCAAAGCAGCTTCCAGTTCTTGAGGCCGATGGCATGACCGCGGTCATCGTATCGGCCGATGCGCGCATAGCTGCCCGATGGCGCCACCGCCAGCAGACGAGCGGTCTCGGGTGGGACCGCCTCGAGTTCTGCAAGGCTCTTCCCCAAGTCTGCGATCGATTCCAGATGATCGCGCAGTGGGAAGGCGCCGCCGAGCATGTACGCCATGCACAAGCTCACGGCCAAAGCGGAGAACTTGGTGCGCTCCGATACGACATCGAGAAATCTCGACAAGGCAACTGCGGCCAGCACGGCGGGAATATAAAGAAGCTGGTTGTGATGGGGCCACAGCCCCGTCAATGCGAGGGCAACCAAAGCCGCTCCCAAGGTGGCGAAGCAGGCCGCCAGAATACCGCGCGCATCGCGCCACGCTTCCCTTAGCGGCGACAGCGCAAAGATGGCGAGCGCGAAAGCCAATGAGACCGCAATGACCTCGGTGTAGAAATCGCGGCCCCAGACGCGAGCGATATGCACGACCATGCCGCGGATGATGCCTGCGTTCCCGACGAGATCGCCTTGGGCATAGCGGATGTTGTCTCTCGTGGTTTCGATGAACGGCCAAAACTCGCCCCGCCACATCATCAACCCGACCATCAGGAGCAGCGCGAGTATGGCGGCTGTCGTGAAGGGCAGCAGTTCCCGAGGACGTTGCCTGAAAAGAAGCAGGCTGCCGGCAGCAGCCAACGCGACCGGAATTGCGGGAATCTTGAGCAGAAACACGAGGGCAAGGAGACCGCCCGCCAGCGCCGCATAGCCGGACACCAAGCTCGCGCACATCGCCAGTACGACGGAGGTCCCCGGCAGGCTCGTGAGGCCGGGATAGTAGAATGTGCCGGTGACAATGACCGGGACGACGGCAAAACCGATGATGACGGACGACCGCACGCTGCTGATGCTTCGGGCTAGCAAATACGCCGATATCGAGCATATGCCGATCATGCCGATCTCGGCCAAATACTCCGCCCAGCCCCCGAGGGCACGCTGAAGCGCGACAAAGTAGAAGAAGAATGGCTCTTTGTTATCGTAGGTTGTTACGTAAAGCGTTTCACCGCGCAGAAGGTGTTCGCCGACCGAGACCAAGATTCCGCGATCGCCAAGCCGAGTAGGAGGCGCGCGACCGGCCACGACAACCCAGATGAGCAGGATGCAGAGGGCCACAAGAACCGAGAATACACGATTACCTAATGGCGCAGCCGGGCGAGACATCAAGTGACATTTTTCCAAATTATGACAGTGAAAGCACCCTGGTTTGGGCCAGAATAACGACCTATAGCGGCGCGGTTTCCCCTTGCAAGCCAAAAGGCGTGTTTAGGCTAACGCGCCAGGCTGACCTTTCTTGATGTTGCGCAGCATTGACTGAAACGGTGCCATTGCGGCCGTCCGCTTGTGTTTGGATCATCGTCAAGGATACGTCGCGGCGCCATCGCGACGAGCCACTTATCGAGCCGGGCCGGGATACGACACCCGCCTGATCAGCCGAGGACCTGCTACGTGAGATGCGGGGGAGAGGCGCTGGACGTATTCCGCGCCGCGGCAGCGTCGCGCCTGGACAGGAGCCGGACGAACCCGTGATGGAGGCTGTCGCCTCCCCGAAGGACGAGATGGGGCCGACAGGCCTCCTGCGCTCGCTTCGCCCAGGGCTTTCGGCAAAAAACCCGAGTGGTCTGGCCGAAATGCCAACGTCGCGGAGTGCTGGTCAAGGAAGCCGGCCGGCGCGTCGCCACGCCGGTGGATCACGAATGGTGCGCCCTAGGGGAATCGAACCCCTGTTCCCGCCGTGAGAGGGCGGTGTCCTAACCGCTAGACGAAGGGCGCCTCGCGGAATGACCCTGCTATTATTGGGCGCGGGGCGGATCGTCAAGCGTGTTTGACCCACGTCAACGAACGCTGCCGGCGGAGGGCGCATGAGGCTGGCGTGCCCGGCAACGGGAGGCAACACGGAGACCTCAAATGCGTATCGCTTCAGTCGCTCTCGCCCTCGCGCTTTTCGCGACTCCCGCTCTGGCGGCCGACCACCAGGTCAAGATGCTGTTGAGCGGAGCTGCGGGTCCTACCGTGTTCGAACCTTCGGTGGTGCATGTGGCGGTCGGCGACACGGTTACCTTCGTTCCCTCTGCCGTCATGCAGAACGCCGAGACCATCCCCGGCATGCTGCCGGAAGGCGCCACGGCCTTCCGGGGCGGGGTCAACGAACAGGTGACGGTGAGCTTCGACGTTCCGGGGACCTACGGCATCGCGTGCAAGAAGCACTTTGGCATCGGCATGGTGGCGCTCGTCGTTGTCGGCGATGCGCCGGCCGACGCCACGACCGTCGACGATGCAAGGCTGCCGTTCCGCGCCCGCGAACGCTTCAAGGAAATGCTGGAGGCGAAGGCTCAATAGCCCGCCGCGAGCTGAGCCTCAGCGCGGGCCGAGTGCCGCGTCGGCGATGATGCGCCCGAGGTCGGCGTAGCGCTGGGGCGTGAGGTGGATGCCGTCGGCCTCGAAATCGCCGGGAGCAAACCGCGGCGCCAGCCGGTCATAGTCGATCAGGGTAATGGGCAGGCTGGCTGCGGCGGCGCGATAGGGCGTCGTGACATCGCGCGCGCACCAGTCGTTGAGGCACGCGAACAGCGTCGTGATGACCTCCATCGGCGGCAGCAGGACCCCGGCGGCCACCTGCGTCGCCGGCAGCTCGAGCACGACGACCCGATCGGCGAGCGTCGACAGGTGCTCGGCCAGCCGCTTCACGCCATCCGCGTAGTAGGCGGCGCCACGGTGCTGGATCACATCGTTCACGCCCACCAGCATGACGGCGTCGGTGACGTGGCCGAGGTCGGCCAGCACCGCGTCCCGCGCGTCGCGATCGGCGGTGAAGGACTGCAGCACGTCCTGCCCCGTCAGTCCGGAGTACGAGACCGAGCACACGCGCGCCGTGCCGGCCATTGCCGCATCGACGTTGCCGCCATCCACCCAGCTGTCGCCAACCACCAGTACCCGTTGCCGGGCGTCGGCAGGCCCGGAGCAGACCGGCGTCGCGAGCGCGACAACCGGAGCACGCTGGTACATCAGGAAGCTGACGAGGGTGGAGACTACCGTGACGATGAGGACGGCGAGGGCGGCCAGCAGGATCTTCATGTCACGTTCCGGCCGCGATGGAGCCAACCGGCGCATGCTGGTGGCCGCGAGTGAACATGATGTGAAGAAAGTGGTACGCCCTAGGGGAGTCGAACCCCTCTCTGCACCGTGAAAGGGTGCCGTCCTAACCGATAGACGAAGGGCGCCCTCGGAAGTGGGGTCCGTATAGAAAGCTTCACCCGGACTGGCAAGCGGAAATTCCAGCTCTCTCAACAGCCGGAGAAAGTGATGGGCTTTCCCCAGCCGCGCGGGCGGTCGCGCACGTCGACATGGATGTAGTTGTGACCGGGATAGCAGCCGAGGCCACCGACCTGCGGGTTCTTCATCGCGAAGGCGATCATCGTACGCTTGTCGATGCCGGGGATGAAGATGTCGGCGGCCATGCATTTCATGTGGAAGCTAGAATCCTGCCCGCCGGCGAGGATATTCCGGATCGGATCGCGATAGCCCGAGTTCAGCACGACCTTGCGGCCGAACTTGCGCTCGAAGCTGCCGAGCATGGTCTTGAGCTTGGGGGAAATGCAGGAATTATCGACGTCGGTCGAGGCCAGGTACATGCCGTAGCGCTGCACGTAGCCATTGTAGCTCGCCGGCGCGCCGCCACCGAGCGAGAAACAGCCGGCCAACAGCGAGGTGCAGCACAGCGCCACGATCAGTCGAAACATCCGAAACTTCCCGATGGGCACCAGCCAGGGTCGACAATCGACTGCGGGGCCGGCGCGTCACCGGGAAGCTACGGATTTGAAGCTAATTGGCCCCTAAGGGGCGTGGTGAACGAGCCGTTACCAGGCGCCGGTGTTCTTCATCGACAGCCACGGCTCGGCCGGCGGCAGCGGGCTGCCCTTCTGCAGGATCTCGACCGAGATGTTGTCGGGCGAGCGCACGAAGGCCATGTTGCCGTCCCGCGGCGGGCGGTTCACCGTGTAACCCAGGTCCTGCATGTGCTTGCAGAAGTCGTAGATGTTGTCGACCTCGTAGGCGAGGTGGCCGAAATTGCGCCCGCCGGTATATTCCTCGGGGTCCCAGTTGAAGGTCAGTTCCACCGGCGTCTCGGGCTGGCCGGGAGGGGCGAGGAAGATCAGGGTGTAGCGGCCCTTCTCATTCTCGGTGCGGCGGATTTCCTCGAGCCCGAGGCCATCGCGGTAGAAGCGCAGGCTTTGCTCGACATCCGTCACGCGGACCATGGTGTGCAGGTATTTCATTGGTTTTTCCTCGCCTGGATTCAGGTCGGCGGGACAGTAGAATTCGCTACCGGCACGGGCAACCGGCATGGAGTGTGGCGAAAGTGCAATTAGCTTAACAAAAGCATAATCAGTTCTTAACGAACGGCGATGAATCGGACAGAGTGACAACTGCTTGTAGCGTACCCCGTTAAGCGGCGGGGCGAGTACGAAAAGGCTGAAGGCATGGGGGCCAAATTCACGTCCGGCGGCGATCATCCTGGATTCGGGTCAAGTGACTCCGACCTCGATGGTAGCGCGGCGAATATCCACACCGGCGACGCCGGCCTGGATGTCATCGAAGTTGTCGGTGCCATCAAATGGTTCGACGTCGGCAAGGGGTTCGGTTTCATCGTGCCCGACGATGGACGACCCGACGTGCTGCTGCACGTAACCTGCCTCAGGCGCGACGGCTACCAGACAGCCTATGAGGGTGCCCGCGTGGTTTGCGAGGCGCTGGCGCGGCCCGGTGGGCTGCAGGCGTTCCGTATTCTCTCGATGGACGAATCGACCGCCAAGCACCCGGCCCAGATGCCGGCGGCCCGCACCCATGTGACGGTGGAGCCGACGAGCAAGCTCGAGCGGCTCGAGGTGAAGTGGTTCAACCGCATCCGCGGCTTCGGTTTCCTGTCGGCCGGCGAAGGCACGCCCGATATCTTCGTGCACATGGAAACGCTGCGGCGCTTCGGCATCACGGAACTGCGGCCCGGCCAATACGTGCTGGTGCGCTACGGCAACGGCCCCAAGGGGTTGATGGTCGCCGAGATCCGCCCCGACGGCTGGGGCGACGCGCCGAGCTCGCACTGAGGCTTGCGCGACGCCTGAAGAAACCGCGCGTGGGGCTTCTGGAACCAGCGCAACTGCGCTATCGAACGCTCCCGCAAGGGGGCGTTTTGCGTTGAACAGGTTCTGGTTGCTCGGTGGTGGACTGGTGATCGTGGCCGCCGCTGGAATCGGTTGGCTCGCGGCGGGCCGCCAGGCCGAGTTCGACCGGTTGCCGGTTCTCGCCGAGACAACGGAGCCGGGCTGCGACGCGCCGGGGCAACTGTGGCTTACCATCGGCAACGCCAGCAATCGGTCGGCGCTGTCCGCCGATGGGGTGATTTCGATCGCCCGGTCGTATGACGAGACGCCGTTCGCCGTCGGCAACTTCCATTTCGATGGGCCGCTGTTGCCGGGATTGCAGAAGCAGTTCTGCGCTGCAATCGAGGAGCCGCAACTCGAGGGCGCTGATCGCAAGCTAGTCTGGTGGTTGGCGCGAACGACCGCCGCGGTGTTCGGCGAAGCCAGCGGCAATCCACTGAATCCGGCGGATCAGGGTTTCGTTCTGGGGCCTTCACGTTAGCTTGCGGCACGCCCGGGAAGACTCGCCGTCGCCGGAGGCGCGCACTATGATCGCGTCATCGACACCAACCACGACGCTCCTCATGCACATCCTGCGCTCTGCCATTGCCGCCGTTGCGGCGTTCATGCTGCTCACTTTTTCCGTCCTCGCGGACGATGGGCAACTCACCATCGCCAACGCCAAGGGCGACTACAAATTCAATGTCGAGGTCGTCGACACCAACGAGAGCCGGGCGCAGGGGCTGATGTTCCGTACCTCGATGGCGCCAGACGCCGGCATGCTGTTCGACTTCAAGGAGAGCCGGCAAGTCAGCTTCTGGATGCAGAACACGCTGATCCCGCTCGACATGCTGTTTATCCGGCATGACGGGACCATCGCCAATATCCAGGTCAACGCCAAGCCGATGGACCCGACCTCGATCCCCTCGGATGGGCCGGTGGAGTTCGTGCTGGAGATTGCCGGTGGCCGGTCGGTGGAACCGGGCATCAAGGCGGGCGACACCGTACTGCACGACCGCGTCAACAAGCAGTAAGCCGAAGGATCAGAGGCGGCTCAGCACCATGCAGTCGAGCACCGAGACGAGGTGGAGGCTAGCGCCCACCACCACGAAGCCGTGCCACAGGGCGTTGTGGAAATTGAGCTTCTCCCACAGGTGGAAGATCACCCCGACGCTGTAGGTCAGCCCGCCCGCCACCAGCAGCCACAGTGAAGCGGCGGGCAGGTGGGCGGCGAGGCCCTGCAGCATCAGCACGCCGCTCCAGCCGATGCCGAGATAGAGCACGATGGCGCCGCGGCCGAAGCGCTGCGGCACCAGCAGCTTCAGCAGCATGCCGGTGAGCGCCGCGCCCCACACCAGCGCACCGAGCGCGATGTTGAACGGCGTGGCGCCGAGCAGCACGAGAAATGGCGTGTAGGTGCCGGCGATGAACAGGAATATCGCCGCCTGGTCGAGCCGCGCCAGCGTCCGCTTGGCGCGTGAATCGATGGGGCAGAGGTTGAAGGCGAGCGAGATGCCGAGCACCGCCAGCAACGAGCCGACATAGAGCACCAGCGCCGGCAGTTCCTCCGGCGCCGTCTCGTAGGCGGCGAACGTCAGCAGGATGGCGCCCAGCGCCACCGCGACCAGAATGCCGACCCCGTGCACGATGCCATCGGCGATCAACTCGGCCATGGAGAAGGGGCGGCCGCGGGTCCACCAGGTGCGGGCAATGACGGCGTCGGACTGCACTAACGGGCTCTCCATGCAAATAAGCTGTGACAATCCCGTCATCTGACCGTCACAGTCAACCCATTCGCGCTGCTGCCGCTTGACACGTAACGATCTTGTTACGACCGTTCGCCTCTTGGAGCGTGGGCGCTTTGTGATGAGTCTCGTTGATCTGTTTTCGGCCTTGGCCGACCCAACCCGTTGCAGGGTCGTGGAAATGTTGCATGAACGGCCACGGCCGGTGCACGATCTGGCGGCGGCGTTCGATATCTCGCGCCCCGCCATCAGCCGGCACCTCAAGGTGCTGAAAGATGCCGGCCTCGTGGTCGAGGAAAAAGCCGGGCGCGAGAATGTCTACTCGCTGCAGCGCGCCCAGCTGAAGCCGATGCAGGACTGGCTCGAAAAGCACAGGTCGGCGAAGGGGCCGAAGCAGCCGGCCAAGTCGAAGGTTATCGACAGGGTGGCCGAGCCGGCGCCGGCTGAGCCTGTCACTCCAGTTCCCGAGCCCGTGCTCGCTGCGCCAGACGTCGAGGCCGTAAAGCCCCGGCGCGCACCGAGGGCGCCGCGCGCCGTCGTCGCTGTGCCGCCGCCGACGGCAGCACCGCAACTGTCGTTCTTCGACCTCTAGGGCAGGGGACCCGGCACCAGGTCGTCGATCCGGCCGGTGAGGTAGTAGCCGAGCAGCCCCGCCCATTCGCGCAGCGCGATACTGCTGATCGAGAGATTTTCGGCCGGCTGGTCGAGCCTCGGGCCGATGCCTTCGTTGCCCGCAGCGAGATAGTCGGCCGGCCAGGGCAGCACCGGGAAACCGGCGCGGCGGAACAGCCCGACCGAGCGCGGCATGTGGAAGGCCGAGGTGACCAGCAGCCAGGTCTCGCCGGGTTTCGGCTGGCCGATCGCCATCGCGTTGACGGCGTTCTCCTCGGTGTTGCGGGACTTGTCCTCAAGCAGAAGCCGTTCGGGCGCGATGCCGAAATCGCGGAAGAAGCGGGCGGCCGCCGCGGCTTCCGGCTCCTGTCCCGGCAGCAGGGCCGAGCCACCGCCGGCGACCAGGATGCGGGCCTCGGGGTGGCGTTGGGCGAGCCGCAGCGTTTCGACGAAGCGGTCGCCCGAGCGGTTGAGCTCCCAGTTGCCGCGGGCGCTGTCCACGTCGCCGTCGAGACCGCCGCCGAGCACGACGATGCCATCGATCCGCAGTGGCTCGGCGGGCCGCACGAAGCGGCTCTCGAGCGGCGCAATCACCACGTAGGCGAAGCTGGTGAAGCTGAAGAGGACGAGAAGCAGGGTGGCGAGCGACAACGCGGTGGCGGCGAGTTTCCGTCGCCTGACCCACAAAAGCAGCAGGCCAAGCACAAGCAGCAGCGCAATCACCGACACCGGCTGCGCGATCATCCAGAAGATGCGGGTGAGGTACGGGAACATGCTTGCGGGAACCATTCAGCGCATCGGGCCCATCCCCTCCGCATTGCACCTGCGCGGAGTGATGGTGGTGACCTCGGGTGGATTCGAACCACCGACCAACAGCTTAGAAGGCTGCTGCTCTATCCCCTGAGCTACGAGGCCGTGCGGCGTCGTTTAGCGCAAAGCCGGCGCCTTGTCAGTCGTCATGGCGTGTCGGTTCTCATGTCAGTCATCATGGTTTGAAGCCGCGGCCGAGCCAGATTTCGTAGGTGGCGATGGAGCGGCCGAGGCGTTCCACCTCGATCGGCGGCAGCGGCTCCACGCTATCGAACTTCTCGCGCATGCTCGCGGGGTTGCCGATCAGCAGCATGTCCTTGCCCGCGTCGCCCGGGTTCAACGTCCTGCCGGTGAGGGTGTCGATGCGCCCGCCGAAATCCGTCACGTTCACGTCGGTGCCGAGCGCGAAGGTGAGGCGCGATAGCGGCGCATAGCCCGGAACGGCGATGGCGATCGTTTGGTGCTCCGCCGCGAGGCCGGAGACGGCAGCGGCGAGTTGTTCCTGGCCGAAAGTGCGGGCGGCTTCATAGTCGCGGATGCCGAGCAGTTCGGTCGGCATCGGCACCAGCACGTAGTAGAGCACAGCGCTCGTGTTGACGAGGACACCCCAACCCAGGTGCAGCCCGATCATCCAGCGCGAGCGAAGGTAGTAGGGCGCGACCAGCAGGAAAGGCAGGAAGCTCAACACCAGCCAGTGCGGGCTCACCTGTGAGGCGAGAGCGCCCCATGCCGAGAGTGGCAGCAGGACCAGCGTCGAGATCAGCGCCGTGCCGCGTCCCAGCAGGATGAGGCCGGTCTGCCGGGGGTCGGCCGGGCGGCCGAACAGGAACCGCCCGAACGCCACGACGAGGAAGGGTGACAGCATCAGGATCGACAGGATGATGACCCGCAGCAGCAGCAGCGGCGTGAACTCGGCCGCGTCCTCGTTCAGGCGATCGATCGCGTGGAGCTCCACCGTCGCAAAGCGATGCTGGGCGTTCCAGATGAAGACTGGCAGGGTGACGACGAAGGTCAGGGCGCCGGCGGCGTAGAGGTGCGGCGAGCGGAACAGGCGGCGCAAGCGGGGCGCGGCGATCAGGATCACCAGCAGGCCGGCCGGGACAAACACCGCGTTGTATTTGCTGAGCCCGGCAAGCCCGAGAAACAGCGCCCCCAGGTAGAGGTCGGCGTGCCGCTCGGTTCCGGCCAGCGTGGCGTTGAGATACCTGCCGATACAAAGCAGCGCCAGCGCGGTGAAGCAGATCAGCAGGTGATCGGGATAGTTCAGCGTCGTTAGCGCGTTGAATAGCGGCGAGGCGCAGAAGATCGCGAGGGTGAGCCAGAAATAGCGGGTGGAATCGTCGGGCGCCAGCCAGCGCGAGGCGCGGTGTAGCGTATAGGCGAGGACCAGGAACGAGACGAACGCCGGCAGGTGCAGACCGGCCGGGGTCCAGCCCAGCACAAGCCGGCCGAGCGCCGAGGTCCAGCCGACCATCGGGGCATGATCGTAGTAGGACAGCTGCAGATGGCCGCCCCACAGCCAGTAATACGCCTCGTCGCCGTTGGGCGGCACGAACACGCCGTAGGCCAGCCTAAGCAGAACAAAAAAGGCGACGGCAATCTGCAGCAGCACAACGCTTCGCCGAGCGGCCGGCACCGCTAGGGTGCTGCTTTCTGCAACGGATACTGATGCCAAGATATGCCCCGGGTCCCCGAGATTTGTCTGGCATTCTGCGTGTTTATACGCAACTGGAAAAAGTCAGAGCTGCCGCGTGCTGTCACGCACCACGAGCTCGGCGCGCAGCGTCACGTGCACCGGCTCGCCCGGGGGGATCACGCCTTCGATGATGTCGATCAGCGTGCGGGTGGTGACGCGGCCGATATCCTCGCGGGGCTGGCGCATGGTGGTGAGCGGCGGGGCGAAGTAGGCTGCGACCGCAATGTCGTCGAAGCCGATCACCGAGATGTCGCGCGGGCACTCGATGCCGGCTAGCCGCAGGCGGTGGATGAGGCCGATGGCCATCTCGTCATTGCCGCAGAATATGGCAGTGGGCCGTTCGTTAAGGGCGAGCAGGTGTTCGCCGGCGGCGATGCCGGTGGCCAGGTTGTGGTCGCCCTGCACCATCCATTCGGGGCGTGTGAGCAACCCCGTCTCGCGCATCGCCTGCTCGAACCCCAGCCGCCGCTCGCTGTCGGACTTGTTGCGCGACGGGCTCATCAGGTGGCCGATCCGCGTATGGCCCAGTTCGATGAGGTAGCGGGTGGCGCGAGCCGCGGCCGCCCGGTTGTCGACCACCACCGAATTGACGCGCGGATCGGGGATTTCATCGTAGGCGGCGACGAGCGGCAGGTTCGGGCCTTCCTTGTCGCGGCCGTGGATGCCGAAGGTGTCGAGCGAGCCGTCGAACAGCAACAGGCCGTCGGCGCGGTTGGACAGCAGATAGTCGGCCAGCCAGCGATTGGGGTCGCCGCCGATGCGGGTGGCGACGAGGACGGAGTAGCCACGCCCCGACGCCTCGCCGATCACCGCATCGAGCACGGTCGAGTAGTAGGGATTGCCGATGTTCGGAGCGGCCATCAGAATCGTTCGCGCCGTCCGCAGGCGCAACGATCGGGCGGCCTGGTTGATGGTGTAGCCGGTGGCGCTGACCGCCGCATTCACCCGCTCACGCGTCGATTCCGAGACACGCTCAGGGCTTGACAGCACCCGGCTCACGGTGGCTGCTGAAACGTTGGCCTGGCGGGCAACGTCCTGAATTGTCGGTGTTTTTCGGATGGGGACCATGGCACGGCAGCGCTCCCTCGTCGCTGCCTTCATCCGACTGTCTAGATCGACCTTGACACGTCCGCAAGGAATGTCTGAAACTCCTGCAATCGATTGCATTGGACTTTCGTTTAGCTTCGTGTAATCGATTACACGCTGACGGCATCGGGCGGCCCCGCCAAGAGAGGGCCCCGAGCCGCCGAAGGCAATTTCGCAAGGGGCGAGGTCGCTCCTGGGTGAACGTTGGGAGGATACATCATGAAGTTTACAATGTCGGCAGTGGCCCTGATGGCCGCTGCCCTGCTTGGCAGCACGTCCGTACAGGCCGCTGATGTGGAAGTTATCCACTGGTGGACTTCGGGTGGCGAACAGGCTGCCGTGTCGGTGTTTGCGAACGAGTTCGACGCAACCGGCGACAAGTGGATCGACGGCGCGATCGCCCTGGGCGAGACCGCCCGTGCGACCATCATGCAGCGCGCCCTCGGCGGCGATCCGCCGGATGCCGCGCAGTTCAACCCGGGCCGTCAGTACGAAGAACTGATCGCCGCCGGGCTGCTGCTCGACCTAACGCCGCTGGCCGAAAAAGAAGGCTGGGACAAAGTCATCCGTCCCGACTCGATCAAAGCCCCGTGCCAGATCGACGGCAAGTGGTGGTGCGTTCCGGTCAACCTCCACCTGCAGAACTGGGCCTGGGCGTCGATCCCGGCGTTCAAGAAGGCCGGCCTCGAAGTGCCCGCCGACTGGGATACCTACCTGGCCGACCTGCCCAAGCTGAAAGAGGCGGGCGTGATCCCGTTCGCCGTCGGCGGTGACGGTGGCGGCTGGCAGGTTTCGCTGCTCGCCAACCAGCTCATCCTCTCGCAGCTCGGTGCCGCGAGCGTGGAGAAGATCTGGAAGGACAAGGACCTGGCTCTGGCCGGTGGCCCGGAAGTGCTGAAGTCCTTCACCACCCTCAAGACGCTGGGTGAATACGCCGATGACGGTTCGCCGAACCGTTCGTGGGCCGACACTGCTGCGCTTGTCATCAGCGGCGATGCGGCTCTCCAGGTGATGGGCGACTGGGCTCAGGGCGAGTTCCAGGTTGCCGGTCAGAAGCCGGGCGTCGACTACGCGTGTCTGCTTGGGCCACTGTCGCCTGATCCGCAGAATGTTCGTGGCGGTGGCGATATCTTCGTGTTCTTCAAGCAGGGCGATCCTGAAGTCGAGCGCGCTCAGCTCTCGCTGGCCTCGTTGATGGTCAGCCCGGCTGTTCAGGCGAAGTTCAATACGGCCAAGGGTTCGGCCCCGATCCGTGACGACGTCGACATGTCGCTGGCGAACGACTGCATGAAGAAGGCCCTGGTCGTCCTCGGAAAGCCCGGTGCGCTGGTTCCGGATCAGAACATCTGGCGTAACGAAGCCTTTGCCACTGCCCAGAACGCGATCTTCTCGGACCTGATCTACAACGACGCGACCACTCCTGAGGCCGCTCAGACGCAGTTCGTCGAACTGCTGAAGAACGCCGAGTAAGGTGTTTTGATAAATGGCGGCGGCCCGGTTACCATCGGGCCGCCGTCTTGATTTTCTGGACATCGGCTGCTTGCGGGGATTGAGCTCGAGTGACCACCATTACTGCTAGTGAGCAGGCGCTCTCGGAGAGCCAGCTCAGATCGAGGGCCAGTCGCCGGCGCCTCCTGAGCAAACTGCCCGCCATCATCGGGACGATCCCGATGATGATCGTGGCGATCGGCGTGTTCGTGATCGGCATCGGCTTCACGATCGTGCTGTCCTTCACCAACACCAAGTTCTTCCTCATCAACATCAGTTTCGTCGGCACGCGACAGTACGACATCCTGTGGTCGACGGCGCGCTGGGTGGAGTCGGTCAAGCACATCTGGTTTTACGGCTTCGGCCATATCACCCTGTGCCTCGTTGGCGGCTTCCTGCTGGCGGTCTTCATGGACCAGCGGATCAAGGCCGAGGACGCCTTCCGCACCATCTTCCTTTACCCGTTCGCCCTGTCGGCGGTGATCACCGGCCTGGTCTGGCAGCTGATGCTCGATCCGATCTGGGGCTTCCAGGCCTTCGTGCGCAGCCTCGGCTTTGCCGATTTCAGCTTCGCGCCGCTCGCCGATGGCAACACCGCGCTCATCGGCATGATAGTTGCCAGCACCTGGAACGGCGCCGGCGTCACCATGGCGATCCTGCTGGCCGGCCTGCGCGGCGTCGATGAAGAGATCTGGAAGGCCGCCAAGATCGACGGCATCCCGACCTGGCGCACCTACATATCCATCGTCATCCCGATGATGAGCGGCGCCATCGCCACGGCGCTGGTGCTGCTGGTGGTCAACACCGTGCGCACCTTCGACATCGTCATCGCCATGACCGGCGGCGGCCCCGGCATAGCAACGCAGATGCCCGCCACCTACGTCATCGACAACATCAACTCGCGTAACGTGGGGCAGGGCATGGCCGCAGCGACCTGCATGCTGCTCCCGATAGCGACGCTGATCCTGATCCAGTTCTTCTTCCGCTGGCGGGCTTCGCTCAAGGGGAGGACGAGATGAGCGTCGCTACCGCAAACAGCTTCGGCGTCGAGCCCTCGGGCCCCAAGCCCCGGCGCATCACGCCGGCCCGCATCGGCATCTACGCCTTCCTCATCGTCGCGGCGATCTTCTTCCTGCTGCCGCTGGCGGTGATGATCCTCACCTCGATGAAGTCGATGAACGAGATCCGCGGCGGCAACATCTTCGCTCTGCCGACCCAGCCGACCTTCGACTACTGGATCAAGGCGTGGAGCTCGGCCTGTACCGGCGTCGTCTGCAATGGTCTGGCTCCGGGCTTCTTCAACTCGGTGAAGATCACCGTGCTGGCGGTGCCGATCTCGGTCATTCTCTCGATGATCAACGGCTATGCGCTCAGTTTCTGGCGCTTCCGCGGTTCGGAGCTGATGTTCGGTCTCCTGGTGTTCGGCGCCTTCGTGCCGTTCCAGGTGCTGGTCTACCCGATCATTTTCGGGCTCAGCCGTGTCGGCCTGTTCGGCACGCTGCCGGGCATCATCATCGTGCACTCGATCTTCGGCATGCCCATCCTGACCCTGCTGTTCCGCAACTTCTTCGGATCGTTGCCGGTCGAGCTGTTCAAGGCGGCGCGCGTCGATGGGGCAGGGTTCTGGCGCATCTTCATATCGGTGATGCTGCCGATGTCGGTGCCGATCGCCATCGTCGCCGTCATCCTGCAGGTCACGGGGATCTGGAACGACTTCATCTTCGGGCTGGTGTTCGCCGGCCGCGAGAACCTGCCGATGACCGTGCAGCTCAACAACATCGTGCGCACCTCGACCGGCACGGTCGAGTACAGCACCAACATGGCGGCCACGATCCTCACGGGTGCGGTGCCGCTGATCGTCTACTTTGTTTCCGGCAAGTGGTTCGTCCGCGGTATCGCTGCTGGCGCCGTGAAAGGCTGAGAATGACTACCAGCGTCCAAATCAAGGATCTCTCGCTCAACTACGGCACTGTCAAAGTGCTCGACCGGTTGAACCTCGACATCGCCGACGGTGAGTTCATCGTGCTGCTGGGGCCGTCGGGCTGCGGCAAGTCCACGCTGCTCAACTGCATCGCCGGCCTGCTCGATGTCTCCGAGGGCCAGATCCACATCTCGGGCAAGAATGTCACCTGGGAGGAGCCCAAGGACCGCGGCATCGGCATGGTGTTCCAGTCCTACGCGCTCTACCCGCAGATGACGGTGGAGCGGAACCTCAGCTTTGGCCTCCGGGTCGCGAGGATGCCGAAGGCGGAGATCGAGCAGCGCGTCAAGCGTGCCGCCGAAATCCTGCAGATCGAGCCGCTGCTGAAGCGCAAGCCGGTCGAGCTTTCGGGCGGCCAGCGGCAGCGCGTCGCCATTGGCCGCGCCCTGGTGCGCGATGTGGATGTGTTCCTGTTCGACGAGCCGCTGTCGAACCTCGACGCCAAGCTCCGAAACGACCTGCGCGTCGAGATCAAGCGGCTGCATCAGCGGCTCAAGAACACCATGATCTACGTGACGCACGACCAGATCGAGGCGATGACGCTGGCCAACCGCATCGCCATCATGAAGAACGGCGTGATCCAGCAACTGGCCGATCCGCACACCATCTACAACAAGCCCACGAACCTGTTCGTCGCCGGCTTCATCGGCTCGCCGTCGATGAACTTTTTCAAGGGCGACCTGGCGAACGGCACCTTCACCACCAGCGGCACGGCGATCCCCATGGGCACCTACGCCTTCTCCGGCACGCCCAGTGGCAGTGCGGTGCTCGGCATCCGCCCCGAGCACGTCGAGGTCGGGGAGTCCGCGCGCAAGATGCCGTTCCAGTTCGAAAGCGAGATCGAGATCGTCGAGCCGATGGGCGCCGAAACCGTCGCCTGGACTAAGCTTGCCGACCAGCCGCTGACGCTGCGGGCCGACGCCGAAATCGACCTGCAACCCGGCCAGAAGATCCTCGTCGGGTTTGATCCCGCCCGCGGCTCGGTGTTCAACGCCGAAAGCGGCAACCGCATCTAGACCAAAGTACCGCAGCGGACGCGTGGAGGCGCGTCTGCTCGCGGTGTAAAAAGCCCAAACCAATCGGCAGCCACCCGCCCGGGAAAACCCCGGCGCGGGTGCTTTACCGGAAAGAGGCCGTCAAAATGGATTTCTCGTTTCAGCTCTACAGCGCCCGCAATTTCCCGCCGCTCGATGGCGTCATCGGTCGCCTGAGCCACTTCGGCTACAAGCAGGTCGAGGGCTTCGGTGGGCTCTATGCCGATGCCGACGCGCTCGCCGCCTCGCTTAAGAAGTACGGGCTGACGATGCCGACCGCGCATTTCGGGCTGGCGCAGCTGCTCGACACCGACACGGCGCTGAAGACCGCCGAAACGCTGGGCATCAAATATCTCTACTGCCCGGCGATCCCCAAGGAAGAGCGGCTCAAACAGCCGGAATCGAAGTGGGTGGAACTGGGCGAGACGCTGGCCAGGATCGGCGAGGCCTTCCGCAGGCGTGGTTTCGGCTTTGGCTGGCACAACCACGATTTCGAGTTCCAGCCGCTTGAGAACGGCAAGCTGCCGATGGACATCCTGCTCGAGACCGCCGCCCACAACGAGTGGGAAATGGACGTCGCCTGGGTGGTGAAGGGCGGCCAGGATCCGCTCACCTGGATCAAGAAATACGGTCACCGCATCAACGCGGTGCACGTCAAGGACATCGCGCCCGCCGGCGAGGCGTTGAACGAGGACGGCTGGGCTGATGTGGGCCACGGCACGCTCGACTGGCAGGCGCTCTCCACCGCCATCAAGGCCGGCACCAATGCCCGCTACTGGGTGATGGAGCACGACAACCCCACCGACGTCGACCGCTTCGCCAGCCGCTCGCTGGCCGCCGTCAAGGCGTGGAAATAACCTCGAACTCTCTCGGAGGAACTCTCATGGATATCGGTTTCCAGCTCTACAGCGCGCGCAACTATCCGCTGGCGGAGGTACTGAAGAAGGTCGCCGCGCTCGGCTACACGCAGGTAGAGGGCTATGGCGCGCTCTATGCCAACCCTGATCCGGCGGCGCTCAAGGCGCTGCTCGACCAGAACGGCCTCACCATGCCGACCGCCCACATCTCGCTGGGCGATCTTGAGGACACGGCAAAGACCCTGAAGCTCGCCGAGACGCTGGGCATCAAGGTTGTCGTCTGCCCTTGGCTCGCCCCCGAGCAGCGCCCGACCTCGGCCGATGGCTGGACGGCGTTCGGCGACAAGCTGCAGAAGATCGGCAAGCCGTTCCAGGATGCAGGGCTCGGCTTCGGCTACCACAACCACGACTTCGAGTTCGTCACCTATGACGGGCGCTTCGGCATGGACTACCTGCTCGAGGCCGCCCCGGCGGTCGACTGCGAAGCCGACGTCGCCTGGATCGTTCGCGGCGGCGCGGACCCGGCCCCATGGCTTGAGGCCAATGGCCAGCGCATCATCGCAGTGCACGTGAAAGACCTCGCCCCCGCCGGCACGGCCGAGGACGAGGGCGGCTGGGCCGATGCCGGCTACGGCACCATCCCGTGGAAGACGCTGTGGCCGATCATCCGCAACAAGACCCGCGCCGGCTACTTCATCGCCGAGCACGACAATCCCAACGACATCGATCGCTTCGCGTCCCGCGCGATCGCCACCATCAAAGCCCTCGGAGCCTGATCATGGCCAAAGTTTATGGCGTCGGCATCATGGGTGCCGGCAATATCTCCGCCGCCTACCTGCGCCTCGCGCCGCTGTTCAAGAACCTCGAAGTCCGCGCCATCGCCGACGTGGTGCCCGAGGCGGCGAAGAAGCGGGCCGAGGAATACGGCGTTGCGGCGCAGACCCCGGACGAGCTGCTGAAGAACTCCGAGCTCGACGTGATCGTGAACCTCACGGTCCCGGCCGCGCATTTCTCGGTCAGCAAGGACATCCTCAGCTCCGGCAAGCACGCCTATTCCGAAAAGCCCTTCGTGCTCTCGGTCGAGGAGGGCATCCAGCTCAAGGCGCTGGCCGATGAGCACGGCCTCAAGGTCGGCTCGGCGCCGGACACGTTCCTCGGCGGCGCGCACCAGCAGGCGCGCGCCATCATCGAATCCGGCAAGCTCGGCCGCATCGCGTCGGGCACCATGCACGTGATGAGCCGCGGCATGGAGCACTGGCATCCCAACCCGGATTTCTTCTTCCAGGTGGGCGGCGGTCCGATCCTCGACCTTGGCCCGTACTATGTCACCGACCTGATCAACCTCGCCGGCCCGATCAAGCGCGTCTCCGCCTTCACCAGCATGGCTCGCGCCGAGCGTGAAGTGACCGCCGACGGCCCGTTCAAGGGCACGATGATCAAGGTGGGCACCCCCACCACCATCCACGCAATTCTCGAGCTGCATTCGGGCGCCATCATCACGCTGGGCACCAGCTGGGATGTGGCGAGCCACGGCCACCACAATATCGAACTCTACGGCACCGAGGGCTCGGTCTACGTGCCCGATCCGAACTTCTTCAACGGCGACGTGACGATCGCCGACAAGGCCGGTACGAAGGAGAAGGTGATCCCCTGGGACCACCCGTTCGGCATCGCCAACCAGGGGCTCGACACGCCCACGCCGCGTGCCAACTACCGCAACGCGGGCCTTTCGGACATGCTGACCGCGTCCGAAACTGGCCGGCATGCCCGCTGCGACCTCGACGTGGCGCTGCACGCGGTCGATGTGATGACCTCGATCCTCAAGGCCGGTGAGACCGGCCAGGTGATCACGCTCTCGACCACCTGCGAGCGCCCGGCGCCGCTCGGCCCGGACGAAGCGCGCGCCATGCTGCGCTGAGCCACACGACGAACAGAGCAGGGGCCCGGGAGCAATTCCGGGCCCTTTGCTTTTGTTCAGTGGATCGGTCGTGCCGCCCGGGCGGCCGCCCAGAAGCAGAGCACCATGGCGATCGAGATGACCAGCATGGCGACCAGTGTTCCGGTATAGCCGCCGGTTTCGAGCATGATCCAGGCGGCGGCCAGCGGACCGATGGCGCGGGCGAGCAGCATGCAGGTGCCGATCGCGCCGGAGATCGCGCCGTAGCCCTCGCGCGAGATCATCTCGGGGATGGCGATGCCTCGCACGATGGTCATGATGCCGGTGCCGATGCCGTAGACGACGGTGGCGAGGCAGGCGGCGGACAGCCAGTTCGGGCCAACCAGCAGCACGACAATGCTCAGCGGGAAGCAGAGCGCGATGATCGAGCCGAGCCGGCGCGCCGTGATCTTCGGCGCGAACAGGCTGATCAGCAAGCGGCCGCCGACCTGCGCCGGGCCGATCAGCGCAATGGCCAGCACAATGCCCGCCGGATCGAGGCCGCGTTGCTGGAACAGCGGATAGAGATGGTAGGTCAGCGCCGAGAAGAAAATGGCGAAGAAGCTGAGCGATGCCGCCAGTGCCCAGAACACCGGCAGTTTCAGCGCCGCGACAAGCGGGGCGTTCCCGGCCTTGCCTGGAACATGGGCCGGCCGGTACTGATCCCTGGAAGGCTGGATGACGAGGAAGTAGAGGCTGGCGCAGACCACGATGTTGATGGCGCCCAGCACCTGCAGCGCGCCGCGCCACCCAACATGCGCCATCAGGAACTCGACCAGCGGGAAGAACACCGAGGCGGCGAAGCCGGCCCACAGCGTCAACGCCGTGATGCCGGCTCGTGCGTGCAGCGGGCCGGCGCGCCGGGCGATCACCGCGAAGGCGGGCTCATAGAGCGTGGCCGCCTGCGTGGCGCCGACGCCGGCGACGCAGACGTAGAACCAGAGCAGGTCGCCGACCGAACTCCAGGCGATCAGCAGCAGGCCGGCCAGCAGCGCGCCGCCCGCCATTACCCACCGGCCGAAGCCACGGTCGATGGCGGTGCCGACCGGCACGGCGACGAGCGCCGAGAGCAGCATGCCGGCGGTTGCCGCGCCATAGACCTGCGTACTGGTCCAGCCGAGGTCGCGCCCCATCGCCGCAGCGATCTGCGGGAAGCTGTAGTAGAGCGAGCCCCACGAACAGATCTGCGCAATGCCGAGGCCGGTGATGAACGGGCTCGACCCCTTCACGGGCGTCGGCGAGGCGGCGGCTTCGGACATGCGGTTGACTCGGGGGCAGGCGGCCGAGGTTAGCTACGCGAAACCGGGGTTCGCCGCCATATCCGCGCAAAGTGAGGACGCTCGTGATGGGGTCCTCGCCGACGCCCGCAACGTGTGGCTGGGCAAAGGTTACCGCGCCCACGCCAGCGGCCTTCAAATCCGCATCAATTGCCCGCGCCCTCCCACACCTCGTTCAAAGCGTGGATGAAGCAGTTTCGCGCCTTCTCCAACAGGCGGGAGTTTCCTATGGCTTCGAGCGCGGCTGCACTGCGAATGATCATGAACGATCCGATCAACGAAGCGCTGATTCTCTACACCGGCTTCGGCAGTTCGCCGTTCCCGCGCGCCAAGACGCCTGTCCTTGTCGCGCGCTTCGGCGAGTTGGCGGGGGCGGAACTCAAGCAGCGCATCGCCGGCCTGCTCGAGGAACTGCAGCAGCCCGTCGATGGGCTCGAGAAGCGCAGCAAGAAGAGCGTTACCGAGCGCGCCATCGAGCAGCTCTCACCCCGGCATCCAGAGCTCGACGAGTCGGGCCTGAAGGCGCTGGCCTGGACCTATTCGTTCGGGCTGCGCTGAAATTTCCACAATCCATCGTTCGCGATTATCGAACGCTGCGTTCCTGAACCATCGGTATTGGCCGATGGGCGACGGGAAGTGACCGACCAGCCACCCCGCGTGGCCCATGAAACCCATTTCCTACAGGCCTGTAACCTCACGAACAGGGTTGTGCCCAGGTGTCGCCGATGTGCCCCTGCGTCATCGGGGTGCCTGCTTGCGGATCGTACCCAAAGGCACTTATTTCGCCCCAGTAACATTTTGATACTGGAGTGCAGCAAATGACCAAACCGAAGATCGCCGTCATCATCAGCTCGACGCGTCCCACCCGTTTCGGCGACAAGCCGGCAAAGTGGATCCTCGTGCATGCCAAGCGCCGCGGTGATATCGACGCCGAGCTCGTCGATCTGCGCGACTATCCGCTGCCGCTGTTCGACGCTCCGGCCTCGGACTTCTGGATGCCGACCCCGAACGAGGTTGCCGCCAAGTGGCAGGCCAAGCTCAACGAGTTCGACGGCTACATCATCGTCGTGGCCGAGTATAACCGCTCGATCACCGGCGCGCTGAAGAACGCCATCGACTGGGCCTACAAGCCGTTCATGAAGAAGGCCGTGGCGTATGTCGGCTACGGTTCGGTCGGCGGCGCTCGCGCCATCGAGCACCTGCGCAACATCATGGTCGAGCTGCAGGCCGTTTCGGTCCGCCATGCCGTCCATATCGGTGGTTCGGACTTCGTGCCGATCATGATGGGCCAGAAGACCTGGGAAGATACGGCGCCGAACTTCGACGCGTACGTTCCCGAAGTGCTCGACAATCTGGTCTGGTGGACCAACGCCACCAAGGCCGCCCGCCAGGGTGACGCCGCCAAGGTTGCCACCCAGGCCGCCTGATCCGCTCTCCGGGGTGTTCTCCTTTCGCAACCCCGGCTCCTGGAGCGGCGCCCCCCTCGGCGCCGCTCCTTTCGTTTCCATCAGGAACCAGCGGCGCCCCCCTCGGCACCGCTCTTTTCGTGTCCAGCCGGAGGCAGCGGCGCCCCCCTCCGTACCGCCGCTTTCATTTTCTGCTCATCACCTTGAATAAGTGGCATTGTGCTAATGCATCCGCAGAGGCAATTTGCCCGTTGAGTGCAGGGGGGAGCGGGTGTAGAGCACCGCCCACCCGATAACTGGGTGAGCAAAGCGCATATGACGCAGACCACTACGCCCGGCACTCGATCGGCCGGCGCTGCGGCCGACCCCGCCGGCCACTCATCCAACGCCAAACTGCCCGTCATGATTCTGGGGGCACTCGGCGTCGTCTACGGCGATATCGGGACCAGTCCCCTCTACGCTTTCCGTGAAGCGCTGCACGCCGCAGGCGGTGCGCCGAACGAAAGCGAGGTGTTGGGGCTGCTGTCGCTGATCGTCTGGGCGCTGACGCTGGTCGTCACCGTCAAGTACGTGATCTTCGTGCTGCGCGCCGACAACAAGGGCGAGGGCGGCACCCTCAGCCTGATGACGCTGGCGATGAATGCCTTCGAAAAGCGCCCGGCCTGGATCATCGGGCTCGGCATTGTCGGCGGCTCGCTGTTCCTTGGCGACGCGATCATCACGCCCGCCATCTCGGTGCTGTCGGCCGTCGAAGGTATCGAAGTGGTCGAGCCCCGGCTGACGCCGTGGGTCGTGCCGCTCACCGTGGTGGTCCTGCTCGGGCTGTTCATGGTGCAGCGCTTCGGCACCGCGCGGGTATCGACCGTGTTCGGACCCATCATGGCGGCCTGGTTCATCATTCTCGGCGTCACCGGCCTCATCCACATCGCCGACGCGCCGCAGGTGCTGTGGGCCATCAACCCGGCGCACGGCGTCGAATTCCTCTACACCCATCCGGGCATCGCCATCATCGTGCTGGGCGCGGTGTTCCTGGCGGTGACGGGCGCCGAGGCGCTCTATGTCGATCTCGGCCATTTCGGCCGCCGCCCGATCATCTTCGCCTGGCTCATCCTGGTGTTCCCGTCGCTGCTGCTCAACTATTTCGGGCAGGGCGCCTTCGTCCTGAGCCATGGCAGCGCTGTCCAGAACCCGTTCTTCCAGATGCAGCCCGATTGGGCGCTGCTGCCTATGGTCGGGCTCGCGACCGTCGCGACCGTCATCGCCAGCCAGGCGGTGATCACCGGCGCTTATTCGCTGGTTCGGCAGGCCATGCATCTCAACCTGCTGCCGCGCCTAGAAGTGCGCCACACCTCAGAGGAGGTGGCGGGCCAGATCTTCATGCCTCAGGTCAACGGCCTGCTGCTTGTCGCGGTGCTGCTGCTCGTCATCGGCTTCCGTTCCTCCACCGCGCTCTCGGCGGCCTACGGCATTGCCGTGACCGGCGAGATGCTGGTGACGGCGATCCTGCTGTTCATCGTCATGTGGCGGCTGTGGAAGTGGCATGTGTGGGCGGCGATGCTGGTGACAGTGCCGCTGCTGATCATCGATACCGGCTTCTTCATCGCCAACGCCGCGAAGTTCCCGCAGGGCGGCTGGGTGCCCGCCGTGGTGGCGGTGGTGCTTGCCGCGATGATGACCATCTGGATCGCCGGCCGCCGACGTCTCGCCGAAAAGACCCGGCGCGACGAGGTGCCGCTCGAGTTCCTGGTCGAGAACCTCTCGAAGAAAAAGCCGATGATCGTGCCCGGCACGGCGGTGTTCCTCACCTCCGATATCGAGGGCGCGCCGACGGCCCTGCTGCACAGCCTCAAGCACTACAAGGTGCTGCACGAGCACAACGTCATCCTGACCATCGTCACCTCCGACCTGCCGCGCGTGCCGGACGAGGAGAAGATCAAGATCGATGCGTACAACGACCTGTTCTACCGGGTCGTGGTGACCTTCGGGTACATCGAGACGCCGAACATTCCGAAAGCGCTGGCCCTGGCCCGCAAGCTGGGCTGGAAGTTCGACATCATGAGCACCTCGTTCTTCCTGTCGCGCCGGGCGCTGAAGCCGTCGCCGAAGGGCGGAATGCCGCTGTTCGCCGACCGCATCTTCATCGCGCTCGCCCGAAATGCCACCGATGCGACGGAATACTTCCACATCCCCACCGGTCGCGTGGTTGAAATCGGCACGCAGGTGATGATCTAGTCCGCCTCGGGGCAGACCCGGGGGGCTGGCTCTGGGACTTGGGACGGCCTGTGAAATCTCTCGACATCGCGATTGCCGGCGCCGGGCCGGGCGGGCTTGCGGCCGCCCTGTTCCTCAGTCGCGCCGGTCACCGGGTGCGGTTGCTTGAACGATTCGAGCATCCGCACCCTGTCGGCTCGGGGCTGATGCTGCAGCCCACCGGGCTCGCGGCGCTCAATGCGCTCGGCCTCTACCGGCAGATGGTGGCGCTCGGCGCGCCGATCGACCGGCTGGTGGGCACGGATGCCAAGTCCGGCCGCAAGGTGCTCGAAGTACACTACCACCCGCTCGGGCCGGAGCAGCACGCGCTGGGCGTGCATCGGTCGGCGCTGTTCAACGTGCTGCACAATGCCGCCGTCGAGGCGAAGCTGCCGATCCGCAGCGGCTACACGGTCGACCAACTGCAGCGCGACAACCGCAAGAGCTGGCTGCTGTCGCCCCAGGGGCTCGAAGGGCCCTTCGACCTGGTGGTCGATGCGCTCGGCGCGCAGTCGCCGCTGAAGCGGTTCGCCAAGGCGCCAGGCAAAGCACGGGCGCTCGAATACGGGGCCATCTGGGGCACCACGCCGTGGACCGATAGCGGCTTCGATCGCCAGGCGCTGACACAGCGCTACAGCGGGTCGAGCGTCATGATCGGGGTGATGCCGGTTGGCCGCACGCAGCCCGGTGGCCCTGAACTCGCGGCCTTCTTCTGGAGCCTGAAGCCCGCCGACCATGCCAGGATGCTGCAGCACGGCTTCGCCAGATGGCGGCAGGCGGTCGAGGCGCACTGGCCCGCCACCGCGCCGCATCTCGATGCTGTCGGCGCGTTCGAGCGGATGACACTGGCGCGCTACCAGCACCACACGCTGCCGGTGCCGGCGGGGGATGGCATCGCCTTCATCGGCGACAGCGCGCATTCGACCAGCCCGCAATTGGGGCAGGGCGCCAACATGGCGTTGCTCGATGCGGCGGCGCTCACTGCGGCCATCACCGGCGCCGACAGTCTCGAGGATGCGTTGGAGCGCTACGCCGCTATGCGCCGCTGGCATGTGCGGCTCTACCAGTTGCTGTCGCTGACACTGACGCCGTTCTACCAGTCCGACAGCGCCGTCATGCCGGTGTTGCGCGATATGCTGGTGGCTGGCGTGGGAAGCGTTCCGCCGATGCCGCTGCTGCTGGCCGGGATGGTGTCGGGGCAGTTGCTGAGTCCGCTCAAGGCCATCGGGCTCAAACCTGCACCACTGGGTGAAGTCCGATGAGCGTGCATGTGCTGATCGTCGGCGCCGGTGGGGTGTTCGGTTCGCGGCTGGCGCGGCTGCTGGCCCGGCGCGGCGGCTATCGCCTCAGCCTCGGCGGCCGGACCGAATCGCGGGTGCTGCCGCTGCAGCGCGAACTGCGCGCTGCCCATCCGGATGGGGAGTTCGCCCATGTCCACCTCGACCGCGAGCAAGCGAGCGCCGAGCGGCTGAAGGAGATCGGCTGCGCCATCGTGGTCGATTGCTCGGGGCCGTTCCAGTTGTCGGGCACGCGGCTGATCGAGGCCGCCATCGGCGCCCGGGTCCACTACCTTGATCTCGCCGACTCGCGGGCCTTCGTGGCCGGCATCAGCCGTTTCGACAGTGCGGCGCGAGCCGTAGGAATTGCGGTGATTTCGGGCGCCAGCTCGACGCCGGCGCTGAGCCATGCGGTGCTCGACAGCCTCACCAGCGCCTGGCTCACGGTCGATAGCGTCGATGTCGCGATCGTCCCCGGCAACCGGACGCCCAAGGGCAAGTCGGTGATTGATGGCATCCTGAGCTGGGTCGGCCAGAAGGTTCAGGTGTTCCGCGACGGCGTCTGGCAGGAGGCACGGGGCTGGACCGGCCGCCGCCGGGTGGCCATCGACGGGCTGAGGCCGCGCAGCGCCTACCTCGCCGACGTGCCCGACCTCGACCTCATGGTGCGCCGCTACCAGCCGCGGGTCCGTGCCGGTTTCGACGCGGGCATGGAGCTCGGGGTGCTCAACTGGCTTATCGGCATGGCCGGCCTGCTGGTGCGCTGGCGGCTGCTGAAAACGGCGCGCGCCTTGACCGGCCTCGGCACCTCTATCGCCATGAAGCTCGATCGTTTCGGCTCGGCCGATGGCGGCATGATGGTCGAGGCGGCCGGTCAGGATGCTCGCGGTGATACGCGCGTGGCGCGCTGGACGTTGAAGGCCGGGCAGGGCGATGGGCCCTACGTGCCGGTGACGCCGGCCGCCGCGCTGGTGGAGGCGTTGGCCGCTGGTCGCGGCATTCGCGCCGGAGCCCGCGCTGCCGCCGGTGAGCTGACGCTGGATCAAATCCGGCCGTGGTTCGAGGGGCTGGCCTTCGAGCTGAAGCTGTTGTCGTACCGGGGCGAAAAACCGCTCTTCCGCCGGGTGCTGGGTGATGGCTTCGACCGCCTGCCCGAGGTCACCCGCCGCCTGCATCGCGGCCGCCCCGCCGTCATCGCCATCGGCGAAGCCGAGGTGATGCCAGCGGCTAATCCGTTCGGCCGGCTCGTGGCCGCAAGCTTCGGCCTGCCGCGCACGCCCGGCAAGCAGCCAGTCCGTGTCGTCATCGAAAGCCGCGACGGCCGGGAGCACTGGACAAGGCTGTTCGGCGAGAAGCCGATGCGCTCGATCATGAGCGCGGCGCCGGGCAATCTGATCGAGGAGCAGTTCGGTCCATTCAGCCTGCGCATGCGGCTGGTGGTGAAATCCGGCGGGCTCGACATGGAGCGCGTCTCTGGCCGCCTGTGGGGCGTGCCGCTACCGGGCTTCCTGCTGCCAGAGATCCGGGCCACCGAGCGGGTCGACGACTACCGCCGCCATGCCTTCGACGTGGAGATCATCGCGCCCCTGGTCGGCCGGCTGGTCGCCTACAAGGGCTGGCTCGAGGTCTAGAGCTTTGCCGCCACGTCGCGCTTGCCATAGGCGCGGAGGAACGTCTTCACCCCGTTGCGGGCGGCGCGTTGCAACTGCTCGTCGCTCGGCTTGTCGCCCGGCTCGTTGGGCAGGTCGGCGCCGATCAGCGCCATGAACTGGCGGGCGGCGAGGTCGGGGTCGTCGACCTCGATGTCGCCGTCGCGCGCCAGCCGGGCGAAGCGGGCGGAGATGGCTGGCCAGTTCTTGCCGGGGCCATAGTCCTTCCAGGTCTCGAACAGCTCGGGATACCGGCTGCCTTCGTTCTCGATCAGTTTTCGCAGGGCGCGGCCGTCGCTGTCGCAGATGCAGTTGCGGGTCAGCCGCACCGCGAACTCCACCAGTTCCTGGGCGATGTCGGCGGGACGGTCGGGGAAGGTCGCGAGGGTCGAGACCATCACCGCGCTGGAGCGCTCGGTGATGCCGCGCACCACTTCGGCGAACAGTTTCTCCTTGTCGCCGATCTGGTTATAGATGGTCTGCCGTGACGCGCCCGCCTCCTCGGCGATGGCGTCGATGCTGGCCCCGGTGAAGCCGTCGCGGACGAACACCGAGGTCGCCGCCGCGATGATCGCGCACCGCTTGTTGTAGTTGCCCCGCTGCATGGCAGGGCTGCGCTCTAGCTCATGGCCGATGTCCATGTTTGTCAGGATAATGGAGCTTGACGAATTGGACAAGAGTGTCCAAAAGTGATTTGGACAGTTGTGTCCAAATTAGTGGACGCACTCGTCATCAGCAGCAGGCAGCAAGCCGGGTAAGCCGGCCGGGATCTGGATCCGACGCGCGGGGTGGATGCGCGCGCGACAGACTCTCGCCCACTGCGAAGCCCCGACATGGGCAAACAGAAACAGGCAGCGCTTTTGGGAAGGTTGCTGGAATGAACACTCGTCTTTTGAAATCGGCCGTCGTGCTCGGCCTGCTGTCGGTCATCGGACCGGTAGCGATCGATATGTATCTGCCGGCTCTGCCGGAAATCGGCCGGGCGCTGAATGCCACCGACTCAGAGGTGCAGCTCAGCCTGATGGCCTTCATGGGCGCCTTCGCGCTGTGCCAGCTGATCTACGGCCCGGTGAGCGACATGGTCGGCCGCAAGCCGCCGCTGTATTTCGGCATCGCGCTGTTCATCATCGGCTCGGCGCTCTGCGCCGTGGCGCCGTCGATCGAGTGGCTGGTTGCCGCCCGGGTGCTGCAGGGAATCGGTGCCTGTGCGCCTATGGCGCTGCCGCGCGCCATCGTCCGTGACGAGCACACGGGAGCCGACGCGGCGCAGCTCTACAGCCTCATCATGCTGGTGTTCTCGGTGTCGCCGATCCTGGCGCCGCTGGCGGGCAGCATCGTAATCAGCTTCGGCGCCTGGCCGCTGATGTTCTGGGCGATGGTCGCGGTCGGCGTGCTCGGCCTCGTGCTGCTGGTGTTCGTGCTCAAGGAAACGCGGCCCAAGCATATGCGGACCGAGAGCTCGATCGGCTCGGCGCTGCGTGGCTACGGCACGCTCATTACCGATGGCAGCTTCATGGGCCTCGTGCTCATCGGCGGCTTCGGCATGTCGGCGTTCATGGGGTTTCTCGGCAATTCGAGCTTTATCTTCATCGAGCATTACGGGCTGACGCCGACGCTCTACAGCCTCGCCTTCTCGGTGAACGCCGTGGCGTTCTTCTCGGTGTCGCAGTCGACCGGCTTCATGGTGAAGCGCTTCGGCCTGCCGCGAGTGGTCCGCGTCGCGGTCACCGGCTTTGCCATCACCATGCTGGCGCTCGCTGGCATCTTCTGGGCCGGTGTCGACAGCATGTGGGTGCTTTCGGGCCTGATGTTCATCGCCTTCGGCTTCCTTGGCCTCGTGCTGCCGACCACCGGCACGCTGGCGATGGAAGAGCATGGCGAGTTCGCCGGCACGGCTTCCGCGCTGATGGGTACCGTGCAGATGGTGATGGGCGCGGTGTCGATGGGCCTCGTCGGCATGTTCAACAACGGCACGGCG
>Ga0123337_10001008_pt1 | contig 39750 bp, 41 predicted proteins | sample frozenSSSSmetaG_FD_89792 | JGI IMG/M metagenome (GOLD analysis project Ga0123337, IMG submission 89792) | Glacier valley bacterial and archeal communities from Borup Fiord, Nunavut, Canada, to study Microbial Dark Matter (Phase II) -... | ecosystem: Environmental > Aquatic > Freshwater > Ice >... | reverse complement strand
GGTGTGGGGGGGGTGGTGGTGGGGGGGGGGGGGTGGGGGGGGGGGGTGGGGGGGGGGGGGGGGGTTTAGATTTGGGATGGGGGGAGTTGGATATGCGTTGGGATGGTCTCATATCATTAAATGCATGTTGGGATCGACGTCATGGCAATTCAGCCGCCTTCAAGCGAGTCTGTCTTTCCTGTCTTCGTATCTTCGCTGCCTGCCTTCGTCGCCAGAACGCCCGCCCACAAATGCTTCATCTGTGACTGCCCTGAATGATGCCCCCGTCACCCCCCTCCTCCTCTCTCGCACAACACGGCGGAAACCAAGCAGTCCAACTCCGGGTATATCTCCTATCCTATCCACTCCACCCTCCCTCCCTCCCTCGCAATATCAACCCACAAGAACGCTGAGCGCTGCAATATATCCATATTCCCTCGACTCCCAGCCATCCCAACCCCCCTAAATCGCCTCCCCAAAACTCTCCTTCCTCCCATGTCCCGGATGCCTAATAGTCGGTGCCGGCGCCGGCACAAACCCCACCTGCCCCGCCTCCCTCTCCCACATCTCCCTCTCCCTCTCCGCCAACACCCCAATACTATCCCTCCGATACGGCCTCGGGATCGGCACGCTCCCCCACTGCGCCCTCGCGCCCTGCTCCGCACTCACGGGACTCGCATGCTGGCTCACGTACGGGCTCCACACCTGCTGCGCGCCCTGCGCGCCCTGCGCGCCCGTCGCGCTCAGCGGGCTCTCCTCCCCCGCGCCCCCCGCCTGCCCCTGCCACGGCCACGAGTTCGACGGCTTCGCCATGAACGCCCCGCTGCTCACGCTCTGCGGACTGTCGTCCGTCGCGGCCGCCTGCTTCCACCGCGGCACCTCCTGCATCGCGGCGCCGCCGCGGCGCGCGTAGGCCGCCAGCACGGCGCGCCGGCGCCGCTTGCCGCGCCACACGACGGCGCAGCCGGCGAGGATCAGGAGCGCGAGGAGGCTGCCGACGGCGATGCCGGCTTTGGCGCCGAGGGTGAGCGGGCCGGGATTGGGCGCGAAGGTGGAGGCGATGGCGGAGGAGCTCGCGAGGGGGTCGGTGATGTTGACGGGGGTGGAGGAGAAGAGGGAGCCGTCGAGGGAGAGTCTTTTGCCGTTGGGTGGCTGTTGTTGGCAGGAGGCTGAGAGGGCTGTCATGTCTGTGTGGCGCGTTAGCTGATTGCTTGTGCATAGTGGCAGAGAATAGACAACTGATGACAAAAAGAAGGATGGATGTAAGAGGAGAAGAAAGAAAGGATGGAGCACTGAAGACATGAGAGAAGGACAGAAGGGGAGACGAACAGTTGCTAAGATATTGCTCCTCTCCCACGCCGCCCAAGCAATTCTGGCAGCGTAACAGCATGCTATCGTCCCAAGTAGCGCAGTACCCATAGTCTGCCGCTCCGCTCGGCACAGCCAGTCCATTGTAATCCAACGGCTTCAAAAAATGCCCACACGAGAAATCCGTTATGCATGGCGTGCTAGCAACTCTGGAGTCGTTGAAGATACAGTACGACGCTGTATATCTCAAGTTGTCTACTCGAGCGTCAGTAGCGTTTCCCACCTTTGCCTTCCTTCCGTTTCCCGTGCCCTCTCTTTCTCTCTCTCACATTCTCCCATTGCCAAGATCAAAAACACAGAAGAAAAAAACCCATCAGGATTCGGGAGACCTACATATCAGCGCCTGCAAATCCGAGATCCCGCCGCTCTCGACAAACGTGCTGTTGAGCTGGCACTCAATGCAGCTCTGAAAGGTCGCGCCCGGCTGGCTGCCGAACGCACTGTCACCACACGCGAGGTCCTCCTTGCTGGTGCTCTGCAGCACGTTGCCGCAGCGGACGGCGCACTGCGAGGAGGGCGGGGCGAGGAGGGCGGATGCGGGCGCGGGGAGGAGGGAGAGGGCGAGGAAGAGGAAGAGGGCGAGCAGCGCTGATGAGGCGGCGATGGGGCGCGGCATCGTGGGCGCAGTGTAGGCTCGAGGGGAGGGCTATCGGGGCGGCAGGTAGGGCATTTCAGCGAGGCGACGACGACGAGATGGTGAGGTTGGAAATGGTATGTGTGTATGTGTATGACTGTGTATGATTACATATGTACACATATACACATATACACATATACACATATACATAAGTATATACACCCATACACACATACACACAGACCTACCTAAATACCCATACGCATAGCATCACCATCACAGACATCGGCGGTTTAGGCTGTGCAAGCCGGGTGCTGGGGGATAAGCTACGTGCGTGCCTCTGCAACTCCCCCATCACGCTGCCTAGCGCACGCCGCATGGCTGGCCTCACTCCAGTAGCAAGACTTTCCCAAGGATTTCCAGCGTCGTCCAGGTGCTCCATCGGAGTCTTGGCGCAGAGGGTGCTTACAGAGCGATCGTGATTGGGGGCCGAGGGCCAAGACGGGGGTTGGGGGAGGAAAGCCATCACATCGCATCGCATGCACGCATGAGCCTCGACAATGCTCAATAATGCTCATCGAGCGATCCCGTCCAATAACACGGTGCGGCCCGTTGATCTCCTCCTCCCCTCCTCCCCTCTCCCCTCTCCCCTCCTCCACGTCTTTCCAGCATCAAATGCCGATTACGACTTGAATGGCCCCCATCGATCCTCACCAGAGTACGTACCAGAGTATGTACCAGAGCAGTACTGTAAGACTTCTTTCTCCTCTTCAGCCCGCCCTTCCCTTCAGCTCTTCAGCTCTGCTGTCCACGTGCACTTCTCTCCTCTCTCCTCTCCTCTCTCCTCTCCTCTCTCCCCGGCTCCTTTACATGAGCAGGCGGAACCGGGAAGACGCTGTTGTTCCGTGCTTGCATGATGCTGGCGTGATCCATCTGATTGCGATCGATCGCGAATTTATTTCATTTAGGAAGGTCACAGGTGTTTTAGCTTATTCAATAGATCACTGGGGGCTTTTGATAAATCAGGTCACTAGATATTGTTACTTGGACCTCTGTGCTTTGATGATGGCTACTTCAAAGCTGTTAGTTAGCTCATCGTCGAAACACACGGATGGAATATCTATGCATAATGCAGCAAGTCTGTCGCAGTGCATTCATTGCTTGGACATAAAAACTTCATCCCTTCGCAGCTACCCCTCCCTTATCTCGCCATGAATAATCACAAGTATCTCACCTAACTACAGCTTCCACTTAGTTCATCCATCTCATCAGCTCGATCTCGTAAAGTATTTCATTTCCAGCCTCCTTTCCTCTGCTCCCTTCTCATGTCCATCCCTCTAGCCAGCCAGACCAGATGCAAAAGGCTTGGCATGCGCCACCTCCTAAACTCCTCGCTCAAAGATCCCTAAAATAAACCATGTAATATCTCATGTATATGTCTGCCTCCTCTTCCTCACCACCCCGTACTCCTCGGCCTTGGACACGTCTCGATCCCACCCGAAGGACTGAGGCCATCCTCGAAATTCCCATTGCCACCCGCAATGGCATCCATCGCATCGCCCGCAGAATGCGGAATGGGTCTATGCGGCCCTCCTCTCATCATGTTCCTGCTGCCCACCCCGTTCCGACTTGCGTTCCGGCTCGGCGTATGCCTGGCCTCCGGCTCCACGCCGGCAAGATCATGCGTGTACAGCGCCTGCTCCTGATGCACCGGCTGCCGCGTCCTGCTCGCATTGCGCGATTTCGGACTCGAGGGACGCTCGAAGACGCCGGTGTCGGATGCAGGTGTCGAGCTGTCTTTGCGGTTGATGCCGTTGACGGTGGACTTCAAGGTCTGATAGGTATCTTCTTTGCTGGATTTGAGAGTCTGCGGCTCCGCTGACATCTCCGCGATCGTAGATGTCAATGTCTTCCGATCTTCTGCCTTCGTCGGGTGGGAGCCGAAGAAGATGTGAGGGGAGAGAGGCTCGACTGGTGACATCTGGGTCACACTAGCCAGGACCTCATCGATGCTCGGTTGAATCTCCTCCGGCTCCATCAGCGAGGCAAGAGAGCTCTGGGTGCTCTTGGACTCTTGCGATTCATGGGACTCAGCGCTATTGGCACTATCTGTGGAGGTCTCCGCGGCGCGTACCGTGCTAGGATCGTTGACAAGTTTTGCCTGTGGTCTGTTTGAAGTGTCGACCACAAGAAGCTCTCGCTCTCCGCGGCCCAGAACACCGTAAAGCTTCACCTCGCCGCTCTGGATACCAAGAACCGCACTCGTCCCAGCGTAGACGGCATCGCCTTCAACGCCTGTGCGGTTCGCGAGCACCACAATAATCTCGCCTTCATCCTCGCATCGTATTAACGGTTCTAGTCTTGCCACCCAGTATGCAAGAGTCTCCATGTCGGGCTCTTTCGGGGTCCTGCTGTATGATCTCGCATTCTCACGTGTGAGCCAGGCCATGGAGATAATGGCAATGTTGGCTTGCCGATGCAGAATATGATATGCAAACTCCCACGCGCTCCACGGTGCTTCGAACTTGTAAGGACTGTCACCATGTTAATGAATGCTGAATGTCATGATGTTACCGTACTTACTTAAGGTCCATGCCTAATCAAAAAGTATCAGCACACGTAACGATTGCCTGTTTCTCGAAACTCACGCTCGAATGATTTGGTTGGCCACTTACATATCCCCATAGCGACATTCCCGAGCCCTTCGATCACGCCGTCATAGAAGCCATCTGGTCCCTCTAATGCCCAAGTCTCATCTGTGTAGTAAAGAAACGATTTTCTGTAATTTGCTATTGTCTCTCCTTCCCTATTTACCGTAATCGACGAGCTGTAGTATTCCGGGGAACTAATGAAGGGTCAGTCAACGTTATCATAATGACTCGCGGCAGGACTTACGCTGGCCATTTTGGCGTTATGTCCACCTTTTCTGGATATCCCACCGTCACGACACAGTCGTATTTCAAGGCTGTCGTTCTCGCCCATAACGAGCTAATGCCAGCTGCCGTAGGCTCAAGGAATGGGGATATCTCTTTTAAAGATTTGAAATTATAACCTGCAAATGATCAGTTCACGCTTCTCGAGTCGAATGCAGTCTCCCATATATAACGGAATTTCGTAGCCACAACATGCGCCAGCCCAGACGGCATATTTCTACAAGTCAGAGTAAAAAAACAATACAAGAGAGTGAGGTAGAAGTCACCAGTCTCAAAACACCAGTGGAGCGTCACAAGGCTGAGACGAAGCAGAGTGTCGACTCACCAGAGAAGGCCAGCTCTGGCAACACAAGAAGGTCTATATCTTTCGGATTCGCCTTACTGAGGACGGCGTCAGCTCGATTGAGGTTCTGGTCGACATCTCCCAGCTGAGGCGCAAATTGCAGACATGCGATCCGCATTCTCGTCGTTGTCTTCTGAGGAATCGCGATGCATTCAAGGCGCTGGACCGTGCGAAACGGAGTACCACACTAAGCGTGGTGATAAGGAGATATATAACGAAAAGGAAATGGTGTCGTTGACAGCGACAACAATAAGCACGTTTTAGAGAGATGGACGAGGAGAGGGAAAGCAAATAGCGATGGCGGGGTGATCGTGCGTGGGCAGGAATGCAGACAGATTGCGAGGTTATCGTCGTCGTCGCCGTTGTGGGGTGCGGGTTCGTTATGAAGAGAGAGGCAGGCTGGCAGCATGAAAGTCGCACGACACCGCCGAGTCGCTTACCTCCTTTCGATGTTGGAAGCTCGTCGACTCCCTCGATCAGGCGTCGATGATTAGCTCGGTTGTTGAAATGGCTACACGCTGGAATGGCTCCAACGGAGCACTGCTATACGTCAAGAGCCACGGAGAGGGCACCGAGGGAGTGGTTACGCAGAGCATGGCCAGGTACATATCTATTTACATATTATAGGTATATACATCTGTGTGTATGTACATACACCACAGTACTCGCACCAGAGAATGTGCCACTGTGGCAGAGTAGTGAACGCTGTCAAGTCAGGCCGGCTTCCACGCATTACACATGTCTGTCGTGATATCGATATCAGGGACAAGGGGAATCGCTAACGCTCGTCTCTCCAGAGCGTCAAGGAACTCGAGACCTAAGACAGTAGAACCTCCTCTGAAAGGACACTACTCGGGAATGGCGATGAGATGGCGAACATGCCGAGTTGTACTGTATGTACCTTCCAGCAGCCTCAGCGTACATACACTACTTCGTATACGCTGGCCGAGCTGCTGCGGGACGATGGGGCTAACGCTGGCCGCTCACTAGAGCCAGAGCATCTGGTCCCCTGCACACGTTGGACCACTCGACTGCTGCGTTGGGCGTTCAGACAGGCGCTGCAGTAGTCCATTTTCCACAGTAAAGCGCTAACTGGAGGCATTGTGATAGATTGTGACATGACAGTGCAGCAAAGCTGCAACATGACTGGCTGCAGCGCTACGAGAAATGAGGAGCAACGTCGTGGGATTGGATACCAAGACATGCGTCCTGCAGCTGCAATGCTCTGCTTCGTTTCATGTGCCCTTCTCATACATAGGTACCTATGCAAGCTCGTCTGCGATGGAGCACACCGCGACGACTGCGTAGATACATACAGCCCATGAGCTTCAACAATCATTCTGACAACAAAAATAAGGCCGTTTCTCGTCTTTCAATGGTCTCTAAGCCGGCTTCTATCATACTCGCAAGCGCAGGACGCGCGATACTCGAGAATTGCGGGGATAGAGACGCATCGTTGTGTGAAAGGACGGCTGCCCACTTTCAAGTTGCGGGAGGGCCTCATGGTACATACTGTACATATCTTCCAAGTTCTGCCATCTCCTGCTCTGCGATTACCTACCCCAATAGCGATGCGGGCCTAAGCGCCCACATCCCCCACCCATATCACCGTTTAGCTAACCTAGCCCACATTGCCGGCGCCAAACCCTATCGTGAGATTGTGAGATAGCGAGATGAACACCGTTTTAGGAGAGATCCAACAGGAGCGAGGCCAGTAACGTCGCTTGAATCCTCCCTCTGTCTTTTGTTCTTCGCGTTTTGAGCCTCGTGAGGTCAGTTAGATAGGTTTGCGGAGAGCATAGAGCGCCAGACCGCCGCTTTCGGGATTTCCTTATGCCCCTCACCCAAGCATAACATGTCCGTCACAGCATTTGATAGGAATGAGGCAACCGCGGTTCTGCCGAGTACGTCAAGATCAACTCGAACACCAGCCGATCACTTGCAGAAATGATTATTTGGTCACGTAATCATCTCATCTCCCTGTTCATCGCATCGGCTTGTCCTTTAACTGAGCAATGCAGCCGCTAATATACAAGCACCTAAGGCACTAATAGCCACCGAATATGAGGCCATCGAAGATCCACTCGAAGGTGTCGTTGTAGCTGCGACCGGCGCAGATGTGGTCGTCGCTCCTCCGCTCGTCTCCGTCGCCGTGGGGCATGACACTGCGATTCCCGCTCCATCGCATGGGAGCTTGGGGTCGGACGAAAACTCGCCCGTCACACCCGTCGCATTGCTGCAAAGCGCCGTAACAGACTCTGCTCTCTCCGCATGGAAGCTTACTGCCGCACACTGACCAGATACATTAGCAGGAGCCTGCAAGCAAGTTCTGCGCTCTTGCTCACCTGGAACAGCAGTCCATCCTCTCCGCTCTGGATCACCTGGATAAACCCGGTCCTCCCCACCCACTCCGCCGGCGCTGGAACCAGAGGTTCGCAGAATGCACCAATATTGTATTGCCGAACCACGGGAAACAGATTCGTCCAGTTCCCCGATGCCGTTGGATCGAGCGTTCCGCGGATCAGGAAGCTGACTTGTGGATGGGTCGTCACGAACGCCACGGCCTCGCCGCCAACGTAGTACTCCGTCGTCCTGTCAAACGAGGGCGCGAAGCCGCCGCACGGCGCCGTTTCTTGCGTAGACGATCGCGAGCCCAAGGGCAGCGGATGTGTGAGGGAGAGATGCGCATTCGCTTGTATGACGAGGGCGGCGCCTAAGAGGCCCAACTGTATCAGCGAGATCATCGCCAGTGCGTTCGTTGTTCCTAGTCACAGAAGGTCAATTGAGGCAGGCCGACGCGCCTGAAGCAGAGGTGAGAGGACGAGAGGTGAAGATGAAGGTGAAGATGACCGAGAAGGAATTAAGTCATCATGGAAGTGGACATATACTCGCCAAGGCCAAGAGTCTTGGAGTTGTTGGATCCGCGAAAACTCGAGATTGCAAATACTCTCCGTCCAAGATCTTGGCCTCACACAACTCCTTCTCGGGATTGCACAGGTGCAGAGGTGAGGCACCTTCCTGCATATCACACAAACACCCGTTCTCTCGACATCTTCTTGAGGTTTTCTGTTTTTCTCTTGCGTGCAGTTGAGCAAGATTCTCCCTCTCCTCATGTCCCTGCTTCCAGTCCCATGGATCTCGAGGTTGGCGGGGAAGCACCCATAAAATCTATAAAATCCATAAAAAGGCAGACCACATGATCGCGCAATCTAGCGCCAAGCCGCGATGCCAAGAGGCGACGTGCTCGGCAGCGGAGGGAGGTGGCTCACATTGGCTGCGGGCGCCGCCGAAGCACATTTGAGCACATTTTCTTCTTGGCGAGGCGGACGAGGCTGAGGATTCTGGAGCTCTCCCCATCGCGCCTTGTGAGGCCGGCTTCCTGAAAGAGTTCGGTCGATTGGGAATATTGGAGGGCGCTGATTGGCTGATTGGCTGATTGGCGCTTTTAACCTCCCGTCGCATCGGCCTCGGCGCCCGACAGCGGCAGCTCCTCGTCCGTGGGCATCGAGAGGCGGCAGTGGTCCTTGGGCCTGGGCTTTTAACTTGCTCACCTCCACAGATAGCGCTTCCCCGAGGAGGGAGCCATAGAGCCATACTCTAGGCACGGTAAGGGACAAGTATAAACATTCTCCTCGACCTCACTTCCATCTTCCTTCTTCATCTTCTCCTCTCCGTCCTATCTGCATCTGTCTCTGTATCTCTCCGTCTCTCCATCTTCCATCTACAACCCACACAAGATCAACATATTCTCCCCCTTCATCTCCACAGCCCCACCACTATCACCATGAAGTCCTTCGCCGTCCTCCCCTTCCTGGCCTCTCTCGCCACCGCCCACTTCAACATCGAGTTCCCCGAATGGCGCGGCTCCTCCTTCACCACCCCGGGGGCCGACCAATACCTCTACCCCTGCGCCAACGTCAGCCAGACCAACGCGAACCGCACTCTGTGGCCGCTCGACGGCGGCTCTGTCAAGCTCGCTCTGGGCCACAAGTGGACCTACTACGCCATCAACCTCGGCGTCGGCGATGTCGTCTCCAGATTCAATGTTTCCCTGACTCCCGAGCTGCACAACGCGATGGGGAATGGCACCCTCTGCATCCCGAAGCTGAGCGTCCCGGCCGGATTGGCCCAGGAAGGCACGAAAGCCAGTTTGCAGGTTGTCACTTTTGGAGAGTCTGGAAGTGCGCTGTACAACGTAAGATTGCCCCTTTGTCTCCCCGTGACCCATCCTATTCTCTCCTTTCACGGGCGGGGGATGAGACGGTCACCAGGGAGTATCAAAATGAGAGACCAACGACTGACAATTCCCAGTGCGCTGACATCACCTTCTCCGCCGCGGCCGTCAACCCGGAATGTGTTACCAACGGCGTCAGCGTCGCAATTGTGGATCCTGCTTCCGCCTCATCCCCCGCCGCGACCGTCACCGTCACTGCTGCTGCTTCCACGCCCACCTCCGGTGCCGCTGAGGCCTTCGGTAGCCCGTCGTTCGGCGTTGCGGGTGCGCTTGCTGCTGTGATCGCCGTCGGTTTCAGTGCGCTGTTGTAAGCTGGGGGTCATGATGGAGGGTGGGAGAAGGGAAGTGAGAGCGAGGAAAAGGAGGAGCGGATGATGTGTATATATCCTTCTCCTTGATGCAGCGTTTTGGGATGAGGTTATGAGACTATTATGGTTGCGCTGGTATGTACATACTATAATACCCCAGCAAAGAATAATGAGCAAAAGCGACAATGAGTTAACATACTATACAACTCCCTCATTCGTACATCTCTTTGGTGAAATCCTTCTCTTCCAGAGTGATCGGATAGACCGCACCTCTATATAACCTACCTTTACCCCCTAGAAAGCTCGATAGACATCATCGCAAAATGCAGATATCAATACGGTATGCTTTTTTGCCCTCCGAAGAACTCTAATTTAGAACCATCTTCTCCGTCCTATCACCTTCAGCGAGAAATCTTACCACATATCCAATTCCAATTCCACCTCTTGCCATTCCCCCTTCTTCACCCCATGTCTCCTATTCTCGCCGGAAGAGACTTGTTGGCGCTGGCGGTGTGTTGCTGTCATTGCTATCGCTGTCGTAGCATCCCCTGATCCACGTTTCAAGGTGCGGAAAAAGTTCGTGGAGCTGTGCTGTGCCAGAGGCCGCACTCTGCAGAGTCGGAGAGGATGGGACCAGCAACACATCGTCGGTATCCATTTTTTTCCTCATTTACTTTGCAGTTCCTTCTGCCGTGCTGTCCAGGTGCTACTTATACTTGTTGGAATACAGCGCGCGGAGCTTCCAAAACGCAATGGAAAATTATGGCATTCACAGGCCTAACATATGCTATCTTACGAAGTGATCCATCCCACGCTGCCATTGCTAACGCCCAACTCCTTCTAATGCCTACATTGCCATGCCAAGCCCCGCGCGGAGATCTACTCGCTGTCGCTATCACTGCCATAATCCACCAGCGGCCCCGACGGCGCCGGCCGTTTCGCCGACTGTGCCGACACCGTCCCCTGCGCATTCTGCAACGCCGCAAGCGTCGAGCTGGAGAAGATGCCGTTCTCCTCCGGCTGCTGGTACGCCTGCCCGGTCCCCTCCTGATATGCCTCCTGATTGTCCGCGTATCCGCCTTCAATCATCAACCTCTGCTCCTCCTCCAACTCCAGTCCCTGCCTTCCTATGGGATTCACCGCATTCACTCCCCTTGCATAAAACACCTCGTCAGGTGCCTCATACCCCTCCAGCCCAAAGCTCCCCTCGATTTTCTTCCTCTTTCGGGCCTCTGGATCGCGTCCCTCGATCTGCCGCACAAACTCCTCCGGCAGCGCCCTCCGCACCGCCTCCGCCGCCTGCTCCTCGATCGCCCGCGCCTCGCGCGCCTGCGCCATCGGGTTCGGATCCGCCGTCGCCCACCGCACATTCAACACCTCCTCGTGGTCCAGGCTCTGATGCGCCATCGCCTCCTTCGCGAACTGCGCGTTGCCCTCCGTCGTGTACGTGATGAACGCCACGCCCCTCGTGTTCAGCACGCGCACCCGCTCGATCGGGCCCCACTCGGCGAAGTGCCGCGCCACCACCTCCTCGATGTCGTCCGTGACGTGGATGCGGCCCACGTAGATCGTGCGGTTCTGCCGCAGGAACGACCCCACGCCGCCCATGTCGTCGCGGTAGTCCGAGTGCTTCTCGCGCCCGAACACGTCCACGTTCGGGCTGTACAGGTCGTGGATCCCGGGCAGTCGGTGCAGGTACTCGCACTCCTGGCCCTTCGGGCAGATGCCGCGCGCGAAGAAGAGGCAGAAGAAGGAGCCCGAGACGGAGTCGGCCTTCGTGTACCCGGTGTCTTTGGCGACGTTGCAGCGCCCGGCCGCGTGTGTTTTCGAGAGGTATTTGTCTTCGCGGTCGCCGCCCGACCATTTATTGTACCAGATGTTGAAGATGGTGCCCGTCTGCGGAGGCGGCTCGGAGGTTATGGTTGAGGGATCGACTTGGGGTCGCGCTGGACGCCGCTTCTTGCGAATTATCTTCTTCACTTTGCGTTCTGTTGGCGCCGCGATTTCCTGTGATGTGATGGTGAGGGCATTGCTGGGTTCTTCGGTATCATTAACTGGGCGCGCCATTGTTGGCGCTGTTGCGGCTTCGACTTCGGCCATTGTGTATATTGTAGCGTGAGAACGAGGATGGTGTTGTGCTTGAAGTGCAGTTGTGATGTGATCCCCCAAGCTTGAAATCTCCAAGGCTGAGCCGTCCTACGCCTTGCCGGATTCGCTGTTTCTGCCAAAGGCGGTGGCGCCGATACTGATCTGAGCGGCGATTTCACTATTGATATTTAGAACTTCATTCGACGACTGAAGGGGATTCCACAGAAGAAGGTGTTCGTTTTTCTAAATTTATCTGTAGCGCAAGACGCCATAGGTTGCAAAGATGGTCAACATCACGGATAAGATCAAGGAGTAAGTCACGTGGTTTGCAGGAATCGTGGAGGAGTACCCCGCTGACATGAGGGGCAGTATCGAGGAGGAGATGAGAAAGACCCAAAGTGAGTGCCCGTCTTGAGGCATAGGCATATGGACAACGCTGACACAATGTGTAGAAAATAAAGCCACAGGTATGGCTCTATTGCCTTTATTCTCCAGAATATTATCAGCTGATCAGGATCTTGTCAAGAATATCATTTGGGTTTACTGAAAGGGTCTGTGGCGCCTCCGTTCTGGGGAAGAAACCCTTTCTAACACTTTGACAGAAAGCTTGCTCGTCTACGAGCCCAACTTCTCGAGCCTGGGCCAGGTGCTGGCGGTCCAGGCGGCGCAGGCTTCGATGTCTCCAAATCGGGGGACGCACGTATCGCTCTTGTCGGCTTCCCTTCGGTAGGGAAGTCCACGTTCCTCTCCAAGATCACCAAGACCAAGTCTGAAGTAGCAGCCTACTCTTTCACTACCCTTACCGCCATTCCCGGAGTTCTTGAATATGGAGGCGCAGAAGTTCAGATTCTCGATCTGCCCGGTATTATTGAGGGTGCTTCGGAAGGAAAGGGGAGAGGAAGGCAGGTTATTTCTGCGGCGAAGACTTCGGATTTGATTTTAATGATCTTGGATGCGACGAAGAAGCATGAGCAGAGGGAGTTATTAGAGGCGGAATTGGAGGCTGTGGGAATTAGATTGAACCGGTCGCCACCGTAGGATCCCTCCCCTCTCATCTTCCCCTTTTCCCTCATCCTATTCGCATAACGCGTTACCATTCTACTTCTACTGACACTCGATAGAAATGTCTGGATCAAACAAAAGAAAGCTGGCGGCATGAAGATTACCTTCACCTCGCCGCCCAAAAACCTCGACGAGAGAATGCTCTACAACATTCTAAAGGATTATAAAATGTTGAACGTCGAAGTCCTCATCCGTGACGATAACATCACCGTCGACGACTTCATCGATGTCATCATGGCCGACCACCGCACCTACATCCCCTGCCTCTACGTCTACAACAAGATCGACGCGGTCTCTCTCTCCTTCCTCGACTCGTTGGCTCGGGAGCCGCAAACCGTAGTCATGTCGTGCGAGGATGACCTCGGCATCGATGATGTGGTCGAGAGATGTTGGAAAGAACTGAGGTTGCTGAGGATTTATACCAAGAGGAAGGGCGACGATCCGGATTTCAGCGAGGCACTCATCGTCAGGCAGAAGGCAACGATTGAGGACGTCTGTGATCAGATTCATAGGAGCTTGAAGGATACGTTTAAGTACGCGCTTGTGTGGGGAGCAAGCGCGAGACATGTGCCGCAACGGGTGGGGCTGGCACATGTGGTTGCGGATGAGGATGTGGTTAGTATTATTAGTAGTTTCAAAGCATAATGAGGTGTGTTTTGTTGGTACTCTATAATAGATCTTACGAAGGTCTTGAAAGGTGGGAGGGGAAAAATTTCAAATATGAACGTTGCGAGAATAGGAAACATGATGCATGTGTGATAAAGTTTTCATTCTCGTCAATTTTCCTATACCCTGTCCAGCCAACCTCATCTGCCCAATACTCCCACACGCCTCCTCCCCTCCCCAATTAACCAATCCGTCCCTCCAACCCTGCCGAACCAAGCCCCCTCTCTCTACTGAAGAGGTGAAACAAGAAATATAATGATGCCGTGCCGCGATCTGGTGATGAGTGACCCAAAAAATGAAATTCTTGACTGATGAAGAATGTGATGCGACGCCGACGCCGAAAATCGTAATTGTACAAGAACTGAGATATGCCGTACTGCCCCGCCTGTCTCATGTGAAGAAGCTGAGACTCTGGGAGGGAGCCGCTTAGGACATCTCGACGTCAGGCTTTGGCTCGGACGGCTTGTCGGCAAACATCTGCGAGGACTCGAAGTTCTTGGTCGAGGTCTTTGCGAAGAGGGACTTTGGCTTCGCCCTGGTGATCCAATATGTTAGAATAACTCGGTGACTGAGGGAGAATGGAGGCGATTGGATGAGAGAAAGACCTACTTCATAACATGCTTGCTCCTGTAGGCGCTCAGCTTCGCAGTGCAAGGGCTCATGATGGTGTCGCTGGGAGAGACGTAGGCTTGCTTGCCCCTACACCTTGTGTCAGTATGCAGGCATCCGAGGCGTGAAGAGAGGGAGGAGGGAGAGAGGGAATGGAGACGCACTTCTCCCCGTCGAGTCTCGACTGCAAGACCTGGCGATGATACTCCATGCTCTTGATGTCTGACTTCGCATCCACACCCTGGAGTGTCTGTGCAGCATTGATGTCCTTGTCGGCGAGGATATTGGTAGACATTTTTTCGTTGCGGTCTTGTTCGCTTTGTATCGTTTGAATGGCTGAAGTGATGCGACTGCGACTGCGATTGAGAAATTGTAAACAATTGTAGAAGGTTTTGGAATTCTTGTATGCAATTAACGTGTTGAGCAACTGAGCAGGAGGTGATGTGGTTTGGATTTTGTGGAGTCAGACCTTGATTGTATAAGGTCTGGATAAGAGAATCGTGACGGGTGTAAATAGTGGATTGTGTTGGCGGGGCGACGGGGAAATATTTCTCTCGAAGCGTTGCCAGTGCACAACGGGTCAACAACCGGGCTTAAGAGATGCAACTATATGTATGGGGTTTTGAGGGATATATAGGGTATGGAATATGTGGCCAAGTCAAATCATTGTTATTGTCATCATTACAGGGCTGGGTTCTTCATTGATTTCATTATCGTCTTTATGCCTAGCAACGGTTGTCTATGATCGCAATTTTTCAAGACCTTCTACTTCGTGAACCCTCTATGGCCATCATACGCCGAGATATCCCTATACGCCAATACTCCACATAGACTTTTGGATATTTAAATGAAAGAAGGCCTTATTATCGCCTTTCCGAGCCCCTTTCTCACCTCGTCCAGCTGCTCCATGCCACTCTGATATCCGCCTTTCTTGACATGCTTCTTTTTCGTGACCGTGTAGCTACCCAAGAAATCATCCATGATACTATCGAAGTCTCCACGAACTGGTCCTGTCACACTCGACACCGATGAAGCCATGGAGCCGAAGTCGTCATCGCCGTTGTCCTCATTGTACCGCTCCTCAAGCTTCTCGAATCTCGCATCCAGATCTGTAAGACCTTCCGTACGGAATACTGACGAAGAAGTCATGGAGTATTGTGAAGGGTTGGTCATAGCACCCTTGCGCTTCTTACGACGTCCGCCATTCGTAGTCGTAGTCATCATACTTGACTGAATATCTGACGGTGCAGCGAAGGCAACCTTCTTCTTCTCATCCTTCTTAAACTTGCTAAAGTTTGCCATCCAATCGCCATCTCCGTGATCTTCTCTGTCGTCATCTTCCAAATCTGCTGGTGCAACTGGGGCGTCTTTATATTCTTTCGACGGCTTCGCTGTAGCATCCGACTCCCATCCCTCGTCATCTTCATCCCAAGCTTCATTCTCAAAGGTATCATCGTCAAGCTCCTCCCCATCTTTTGCCAACTCGCCGAATAAATCGTCATCTTCATCCACATATGCCTCGTCCTCTAACGCCTCCAACACCTCCCTCAGTCTCGGATCCATATCTGGCTGAAAGCCCGCTAACGCATCTGGCACCTCCTGCATAGCCTGATACGTAACTTTCCTCAAATTCTTCGACGGTAGGATCTCCTCATCCAACACAATACCCTTATCCTTCTCCCCTAAACTCACATCCCTAAGCGCCTCCTCCAAACTCTTCCCCTTCCCCTTCTTCTCGTTTTGTAGACTCGGAGCCTCAACAAAATACGCTTGCCCGTCACCGGTTCCAATATCCCTCATGTGCTGCATGTAATCGTACTCGGTATCGTCGTAGTAGATGCCGTGGTTCGCAGCCTCGCCCTCGTTATCGCGGATGCGTCCGCCATCGCTGCCAAATTCGGAGGCGAGATCATCGAGTTTCTTGACTTTGTGCGAGTTGGGAACAGCGGTGGGGTTGAGGATCATAGAAGAAACGGTTTCATCGTGGATAAGAGGATCATTTTGAGGACGATGGACGAGCGTGAAGTGCTGCGCCGATTTCTTGTCGCTGTGAACGGAAGATTAGCTGGGGAAGTACTCAAATGGTGGGAGTACGTACATCCAACCTCTGCGACCCATTTTGACTGATTTAGAGGAGAATATCTGTATAATAGGAGGCTCTGGATCGAGGGTTTGTTGGCAGACCAAATGTTGAAATGCGTGGTGGGGGAGTGCGCTTACAGAGTGATTTGAAATTTAATATTGCGGGGAAGAAAAATGACGAGACGATAAACTTTGTCTTCGCCTTATCAATACACACGACCATTTCAACCCACCATACCCCTCCTCTCTCTCCTCAACATCACCACGACAATCGCCACACCATCTAAAAGTCGACAATACCATAGCGACCGTCAAGATGGTTTTGGCAAAGTCAAAGAAGGCCGTTGGCCTGGGAAATTCCCTCATGAACGACCGCTTTGGCAAGGGCAAAGGCAACGACCGCAAAAAGACCTCCGCGCAGGGTATCTTGCGCACCAACCACGGTACAGGAGAGACCTATGTCACCAACGAGCGGAAGGCGGCGAGTTGGGTGAAGATGCGCTCCGTCACTGAACAGGCTGCCCTCGACGAGTTTCTGTCGACGGCTGAGCTCGCGGGCACAGATTTCACGGCGGAGAAAATGAGTAATGTCAAGATTATACACACGGATCAGAAGAATCCCTATCTACTGAGTGCAGCAGAGGAAAGAGCTGCTGTCGGGAAACAAAAAGAGCATTCGGGGAAGTTGACGGTGCCGAGACGACCGAAGTGGGATGCATCAACTACGGCGGAAGAGTTGGATCGAATGGAGAGAGATGCGTTGTTGGAATGGAGAAGAGGACTCGCGGAGTTACAACAGAATAATGATTTGCTTCTTACCCCTTTCGAACGTAACTTGGAAGTCTGGAGGCAGTTGTGGAGAGTTATTGAGCGTTCAGATCTCATTGTCCAGATTGTGGATGCCAGAAATCCGTTACTTTTCCGTTCTATCGACTTGGAGAGATATGTTAAGGATGTGGACTCAAGGAAGGAGAATCTACTGCTGGTAAACAAGGCAGATATGATGACGCTGGCACAGAGGAGAGCGTGGGCGGATTACTTTGAGGAGGCCGGCATTGCATACAAGTTCTTCTCTGCACATCTTGCAAAGGAGATCAACGATGCTCGGGCAGAGGAAGATGATGGAGAGGGGTCTGAGGAGGAGAGTGATGACGAGGAAGCCAGGGATGAGGCTAAGCTCGCAAACAAGGCCAAGGGCCTCACTGTTCAAGACTCTGACAGTGAAGAGGAGTCCGACGAGGAAGACGAGGACGATGACCTGCGCACGCACATCCTCACAACAGAAGAGCTGGAAGACCTCTTCTTGAAACACCTCCCCATCGACCCTGATTCCGCGCCCTCCGACAAACCTCGCAAAACACAGATTGGTCTGGTCGGGTACCCCAACGTAGGAAAGTCCTCTACCATTAACGCCTTAATCGGTGCGAAGAAAGTGTCTGTCTCCTCAACTCCTGGCAAGACAAAGCATTTCCAAACCATCCATCTTTCAGACAAGGTCATCTTGTGCGATTGCCCGGGTCTCGTATACCCCAACTTCGCCACCACCAAGGCCGAACTCGTCTGCAACGGTATCCTGCCCATCGATCAATTGAGGGAGTTTACCGGCCCGGCGGGTCTGGTTACCAAGAGGATTCCACAGAGCTTCTTGGAGGCACTGTATGGAATCAAAATCTTTACCCGTCCATTAGAAGAGGGTGGAACCGGTATTCCAACGGCTGAGGAGTTATTGAGTGCGTATGCGAAGGCGCGTGGTTTTACGAGGACGGGTCAAGGCCAACCGGATGAGTCCAGAGCAGCGAGATATGTGCTCAAGGATTACGTGAACGGCAAGCTGCTGTTTTGTATGCCGCCACCGGGCGACATTGATCCTTTTGAGTTTAATTTCGAACTTTATGATGAAGGACATCTGCCGGAGAAGAGAAGACTGGCGCTGCATGCGATGAAGAATGAGGGCGAGGATGATGACGCGAGTCTTGCAGATACGGCGTTTACTGGATATGAGATGGGTCCGAAGACGCAGAAGATGGATGGACAGTTCTTTGGACAGGGCCAGGGAAACAACGCTCATCTGAGAATGCCTTTCGCACATAAGTACACGGAGCAAGGAACTGCCAGCGGAAAGATGCTCAGTGGACGCAAGCAGAGAACGATGGCCGCACTGGAGAAGGATGTTGATCCTAAGGACATGAAGCTTTTGACAAGCAAGAAACACTTCAAGGGAGGAGTGAAGGGGAATGGCAAGCGGAGAGCGGATTACTTCAATGATGGAGCCGTTTAGATGCACGGATTCTCCCTGTCTGATGTTCTTAAGTATGAATTGGTCGTAGGTTCTGGGATGATGATGATCATGGATTTCGTGAATAGAGGCAGCACTGGGATGGCGTAACTGGTATCAAAAATGGAAAACATATGGTTCATCGATTCTTGAGGCTCTTCATGGTATACATAGGAAGGATTGAAGAGATGCATACCTGCTCGAGCTCTTTGCACTCCCATCACCGTTGAGATGTGGCGTTTTGGAGAAACTCTTGTGGCTTGCTCTCTCCGCTGTGGCTCAACTCGCAAGCCTGCCCTAGACATGAAAATATGACATCCGATCGTCGTTCGATAGTGTCAACCAATATTGACTCCGAGGCCCTTTGTAGGTACGGTACGTATGCATCTCCAAATCACTTTGGCAAACGCCGCCCTGTGGGGTTCTGCTGGGGTAGCGCAGCGCCTCCCTCCACAGTGAAGGGTCAGCACCACGAGTCGACTGTGTTTGTCATCAGTCACTAGCACCGCTCCAGGCATAGTCGGTGTGCCGACTAGCGAACCTCGGCTGTCACTGTAGCAGCAAGCTCCTACACACCATTTTTTGGCCGAGGAGTGAGGGGATGGAGAGTGTGGGGAAGAAGAAGATGGGGTTGTCTCCCTGTAGCTTGGTCGCTTTATATAGACGTATACGTATCCATTGACCTGCTATTTCTGCTCCATCTCCTGCTCGTATAGATATTTTATCATTCTACACGATTGTTTTATTTGAACATTTACACATACAGCGAACATGTCGGACAGAATCCCCATCATTGCGAAGGCTCACGTTAGTGAGAGGGCCGCAAGGACTTTGTACGTTACCTTGCTGGCTGGAGATCCGGGAACAGCATCTAGAGAGAGGCCCTTGGCGCTAGAACGACTGCTAATGAGAGCGACGCGAATAGGGATATTGTGAAGAAGTTCGTCGAGGAGAAGTGTATTCCAGCCGATGCTGTCGGACATGCTCAGATTCCAAATGGCGAGGGCCGCTGGGTATGTTCATCTCCCACCATAATTTATCTTCCTGGGAAACACCAGCTGACGCTTGATTTTAGGACACCTACCCAACCATCATTGATGACCTCAAGGCCGAAGCCCGCAAGCTCGGCTTGTGGAACATGTTCTTGCCAAAGGGCCACTACAAGGAGTCCCCAGGCTTCACCAACCTCGAGTATGGCTTGATGGCCGAGTACCTCGGACGCTCGAGACTCGCCTCTGAGGCTGTCAACTGTGCGGCTCCAGATACTGGAAACATGGAGGTGTTGGCCAAGTACGGCAATGAGGCACAGAAGAAGCAGTGGCTGGCGCCATTGATGGATGGCAAGATCCGCTCTGCTTTCCTCATGACCGAGCCCGGTATTGCTTCCTCGGATGCCACCAACATCGAGATGAAGATGACCAGGGATGGTGATCACTACGTTCTCAATGGCTCTGTAAGTCTGCCATCCATCTCTTTCGGTCAGAACAATACTAACAACACTCCAGAAATGGTGGTCCTCCGGTGCCGGTGACCCACGCTGCAAGATCTACATCGTGATGGCAAAATCCGACCCAACCAACCCAGACAAGTACAAGCAACAATCCGTCATTCTCGTGCCCGCCGACACCCCAGGCGTGACCATCCACCGCATGCTCTCCGTGTACGGCTACGACGATGCCCCCCACGGCCACGGCCACATCTCCTTCAACAACGTGCGCGTCCCCGCCTCCAATCTCGTCTTGGGTCCCGGCCGCGGTTTCGAGATCATCCAGGGTCGTCTTGGCCCAGGACGTATCCATCACGCCATGCGTGCTATTGGTGCCGCGGAGCTGGCCCTCGACTGGATGCTCATGCGCATCAACGACCCAAAGAAGACGCCCTTCGGCAAGCAGCTGAAGGAGCACGGCGTGATCCTCGAATGGGTCGCGCGCAGCCGCATCGAGATCGACGCCGCACGCATGGTCGTCCTCAACGCCGCCATCCAGATCGACGCCGGCGGCGCGAAGTCCGCCCTGAAAGAGATCGCCGAGGCTAAGGTGCTTGTTCCCAACATGGCACTTGCCGTTATCGACCGCGCTGTGCAGTCCTTCGGCGCGGCTGGTGTATCTCAAGATACCCCACTCGCGAGCGCGTGGGCGAATATCCGCACGTTGAAGCTTGCCGATGGCCCTGATGAGGTGCATCTCCAGCAGTTGGGACGCAATGAGAATAAGAGGAATAAGGAGGTTACCGCGACGATTCTGAGGCAGAAGGAAACGGCACAGAGGCTGTTCTCTCAATATAATGTGCAGCACTATGAGCCGGGCCCATCGAAGAAGGCCAAATTGTAAATCAGGTAGAAGAGGCTATGTAGTGTGATGCATTAGGTTATTGGCGATGTTGTAAAATGAAATCTTTGCAGCTATTCATGACTTTGGCAGGGCAGTATGAGAGGAGAACATTCAAGTGAGGCGGTTGATTGTGATTTGTATTCTGCTACCATGATATTCTCGAGCTATTGCAAAGGACGCAATATTGCTATAATGTCTGGTGTAAAGTCTCAAGTTCTATGACATAAAAGCAATAGGAAGTGTCAGACTCTTGTTGAAGCCATAATGTACCACAAGGTATAGCAATTATTGAGTGTTTGAACGAACTAGTATAGTGTGTTATTTTAGAAGTAGTATATAGATGTTAAAAGAGTAAATAGTTAAGTAGTTATAAAGTACTTTTAAAAATAATGCGTAGGTAAGTATAGTTCGTTATTTTAGAAATAGCATAATACAACTTTAAACACATAATCATACAAGGACCTTGACTTTCAAAAGTATAATGTGTTATTTAAAAAGTAGTATGGAATATAATGTTAAAAGATGTAGAAATGATTAATAAATAGATAGAATAACACTATCCTTAATTAAAATATAATATAGTTAAGTAGATCTAAGTAGGTAGGGTGAAAACGAGCTGTTAACCCGGTGAAAAGCCCCTATGCACCCCCTACAACCTACGGACTGAGGTTTGCAACCTACCCGCCGAGCTACCTCCCAGAATTGTTGTTGTCGTCCCGGAATAACGATAATGCGAACAAAGGCGGTGGCAAAATTATGCACAATAGCGTCTTAGTGTCAGTCGCCAATTGTCGTCAATACTCAAGCTCCTCTACCATGCGACGCATTAATCTAGCTCATCGATCAACAATAGAAAGACACAATACCAGTGTTCCTACCTATTGACAACAACGCTCATGTCGCACTTATAAAGGAATGGCACAAAAATATTCATCTCCTCTCCTTCTTGGTCCCTCGTGAAAGATGAACCCTTTGCACAACAACACCAGCGACAGTAAAACACCATGAATCGCGGTAATTCAAATCGTGGCGCGCGGGGTGTCCCTACCGGTGCTAGAGGTTCATCCTTCAGAGGACGGGGGAGGGGAGCTCCGAGAGGAGGCTCCTCCAGTAAGTTTGCCTCCAAGAATGCTGTCAATCAGGATTCACTCTCGTTTGCAAAGGCTCCCGGGGGCCCAAAGGGACATCAAAGAACGGTCAAAGTTGATCCTCCTGTGGAGCACTCAGACAGCCATCCATCCAGCCCTTACATTCATTTGCAAAGACGCAAATACTCAAAGACATATGCAGATTCCATTCCCGAACCGCCCACCGAGAACTCTTTTGAGGCCGAGCGGAATGCGAACGCAGCGAGAAGGGAACAGCGCGGACAAAGAGGCGGCAGCGGAAACATTCGAGGCGCCCCAGATACACGAGGAGCATTCAAAAATAAGACTGTACGATTCTCGAGTCCAACGGCGCAACAAAATGCCCCAGTTCAGAAACCATTCGTCATCCCCAAGAAACCTGGGGCGCCACCACCCAAGAGCAAGCTGCCGCAAGCGTTTATCAGTCCCTCCTCCGATCCGGACGGCCACACTATGAAAATCAAAAAGGCATTGCAACAGAATAGACTAGCGAATTATCCAGACTGGCCAACCGCGCAGCCAGGCGATCCAAGTCAGAAGGCAGTGATCAAGTCATTCTGGGATGAAACCAAGGAATATCGAGCCAAAGTTCGGAAGGTCCTGATGAACAATGGCCTCATCGATGATCCTGACAAGCCGAAAAGGCTCAGTGAAGCTATCGACTTTAAGGGTACTTGTGAGGAGATGTGTCCACGATTCGAACAGATTACGAGAATTATGGAGCATGATGTCAAGAATGCCGAAAAGGAGATGGCGTTTGACGGCTCTATGTGGCCAGCTCCAGATAAGATGATCAAAGCGTATGGACGCTCATCTGCTGGTCAAGATGCGCCACTGCCCAGCGATATTCGAACTCCAGGAGCTCTTAGAAGAACCCTTGATTATCTGATCAAGGATGTCCTTGGTGAAGAGCACAGCCTTCCAACTGTTCACAACTTTCTTTGGGACCGAACTCGTTCAATTCGCCGCGATTTTACTTTCCAGCAAGCATCTCTGACAGTAACCGATTATCTTGACGAAGTCTATTGCTTGGAGACGATTGCCAGATTCCACGTTGTGGCTTTACACCAAATGTCTGATCCCACCAATACTTCCGACGATTTTTCTGAGCATCAAGAAGTTGAGCAGCTTGGCAGGACTTTGCTGTCTCTGATACACACATACGAAGACTGCAAAGCCCAGGGAATTCAGTGCGAGAATGAGGCAGAATTTAGAGCATACTTTGTGATCTATCATGCCCGCAATCCCGCAATGATGGAAGCAGTTCAAGATTGGGGCAGAGAGTTTTGGGAGAGCGACGATATTCAGACTGCGACGACTCTTGTGGAATGCTTGCACAATATTTGGGAAATCAACGGTCCCTTGAAACCGCATTCTGCTAGCGATATCGCGTTGAATATGTACAGTCGATTCTTCGATATCATCCAGCAACCTGAGATTTCTTATACCATGGCCTGCTTCGCCGAGATTCATTTCACGAGTGTTCGAAAGACGGCTCTGATGACAATTTTATCTGCCTACCGTAAGCAAAGAGATCAAACAACCGACTGGACTCTTGCGGCACTAAACTCATACTTGCGTTTCGATTCTCCTGATGACGTAGAGGAATTTGTCGAAGCTCATGGGCTGAATATTAAGGACGGGAGTGGGGACGCCTATCTTGATTTCGATTCTGGAAGCTCTTTGATGGAACCCGAAGTAAAGATCAAACAGCCTCACTCGACGAAACTGGTGGAGAAGAAGCGTGAACACAAATCATTGCCAGCTTGCATTTATTCTAACACCTATGCGACTGTCGATAATGGAGAGGATTCTTTGTTCGTTGGGGGAACTGATGATACACATTTGTTCAAACCGCAGCAGAGAACAGCCCAGTATCGGGAACCTTCACTTGAAGGCAATGTTCCTAAGCCGCCTGCTCCCACCCAGGCAAAGTTTGTTGTAGGACCTGTAACGAAGTTCGGAGGGTTCATTGATAGCGACGATGAATTGTCGACGAAACCTGCATTTCAGCCTGCTACTCAACCACTGAATGGCTCGATATTTCCATCTACAGCGAATAAGCCATTGATTCCAGCGTCATCCTTTACTTTCGGGACGCCACAAGTGCCCTCGACGTCCTTCTTTCCCACCCAAACTAATGCTTCAGCTTCTTCCGTATTTGCACAGTCAAACGGTACGCAGAACGCCTCTTCCATCTTCGCAAATGTATCCACTCCTGTGGCTCCAAATGCATTTCCCTTTCTTTCCACTGCACAAAACCAGCAGACCGCTACCAGCACCACGACACAGACTTCGATTTTCCCGCAATCAGCTGAGAAAGCAGCTGGGACGTCTTTCTTCGCAAATATGCAAAATAAAGCAATGGATATCAATACTGTCTCATCAACTCTGCCAACTGCCGCATCCACGGCCGCTACTGCACCAGTCACAACTTCTGTCCTTCCTACAACAACACCGTCTTCGGGAGGTTTCTCATTCTCGACACAAGGCACGGCTTCGCAAGCACCATCTCCGTTCCTATCAAAGCCAGCGCCAACAGAATCTACTTCCTCTAACCTCACCTCTGAAACTTCTTTCTTCCCAACTACTGCCCAGACTTCGAAGGCGGCGTCACAATTCGTGCCAACTACTGCATCACAGGGAACGAGCATATTCCCTCCCATAGGAATATCCAGCACTGGAACGACGCCACAATTTCCTTTCGGCGTATCGACGCCCGTAGCGACCTCGACAGGAGCTGTTACAAGTACGCAGGCATCTCAGCCATCCTCAATATTTGCGGGTAATGGAGTCGCGACTGCACCAGTCGTGGACTTTTCATCAATATTTGCACCAAAGCCGAAAGAGAAACCATCAGATGTACCGACATCAGAGACACCATCCAGCATTTCCTCTAGTACTATCGCAAACCAGTCTACTGCGCAAGCCCAAATTCAGCAGCCTGCCGTAATCAATTTTGGTGCTCTTGGCAATCATGCTGTTACCGCTCCAACTGCTCCCAATATACCAGAGACTCCGCCTACAGAGCAGGCTAGGTATAACTGGCTTGCACCACCTTCTTCAACAAAGATCAGAAAGACATCTCCTCTTCCCGAAGTTGAGAAGAAAACCGAAACGCCTGTCAAACCGCCAGTTCCAGCAAAGATAACCCCGGTGAAAACCCTGGCGACCTCAGCACCAAGTGGAAGGACTCTCATCTCAAACCTGGCGCCCTTCTTAGCAGAATGGGTAGCATTAGCTGAGGGCGGCATAATCGACCAATTTACAGTCAAGGAAGTCGAGAAAGCATGTCGGCATGCCTACGACGATTATTATGAGGAGCTCGATGTTGCGGTAGCCACTGCTGTCGAAGCAGATAAGGAAACCCTTCAGGAAGCAAAGCTCTTCCGTCAGTATTCGCTCGGCGTGAAATACTTCTATCGCTGGCGTACAAACGCACAAAAGCTCTGGCAGCGCAAGGCTGGTAAACGGGCACGCGAACTGCGCAAGCAAATGGCTGAGGAGCAACGCGCATTATCGAAGGCTTCAAAGGAGAATATAGTTCAGGATTTTACGAAGAGTGTGACGGCTTCGAAAAATAAGAGGAAGCCTGAGGAGGATATGCTTGCAGTGACCGGCGTGCTGCACGGTGTGCGTGATTCTGGAGCGAAGATCAGGAAGATTGTGCACAGTGATATGGCAGCGCCGAAGATATCGACGACACCGGCGGGAAGCCCAGTGCGGGATCGCTTTGGGAGATCTACTTCGTCGCTTGGACATTCGACAGCGTCGCTGCAATCATTGCTTGATGGGGACCATATCCGCGATAGCGGCACTCCCAAGAGACGTAGCCACACGTCAACTCACAAACGCAGCCGCTCTGAATCTGTTCGCAAGGACATCCCGCTCAATATGTCACATGGCGGCTCCCGTATTCATCTTATGCCCCCTAGCTGGAATCCAAAAGATGACAAGGGTCCGAAACCGAATAATGTCCAAACAGACTATTTCCGGCTCAAGGCGCGCGGTATATATACCTTGCCGAATGGGGCGCCTCTTGCCAGCAGCGCAGCGGTGCATTTGCGCCCCAGCTTAATTGAGAGTGCGAAGCACTCGCTGTCTCGCGATAAGTCGGCCACCATGAGTAAAGTATCTACACCCGACCATTCACTCAAGCGCTCAGTGTCAAGCCTTTCCTACTCTGCACCAGCAAAGCGTGCCAGGGCTGCACCGGCGCCGCCACCGGATCCAAATCATAAGCAGGAGATGGAGGAGATTAAAGAGAGGGCGAGGAGGATTATGAATGAGGATGCACTGAAGAGGCGTCTTGAGGAAGAGAGAAAGAAGAGTCAGGAGAGAGGGGAGACCAAGGATGAGGAGATGGAGGAGCTTTTCAGGCGAAGTCGGAAATTGAAAGAAGATATGGCGACGGGAGAGGAATGGTTTAGAAAATACAATGAGAGTTGGAGTCGCAGTGGGAGCGCACAAGCTGCGGCGCCTCCATCAACGAGCGCTCCAGCATCTGCTCCTACTTCTGCACCTAGACAGGCTCCAAGACCAGCTGTTCCAGTTAAGCGCACTATGGAGGCTGAGGTTATTGAGCTGGATTGAAGATTTGAAGGCGTTAATGGTGATAGCATTTTGAGGGCGTTGTGCTTGGGATTAGAAGAGTATTGGAAGCAAGCAAGAAAGCATTTGTCGGCGTTTCACATTAACTATTTCTGTATATTACGATACTACGATGCATGTTCTCAAGCAGGGAATACATAGGAGCCAGGTGCTCGAGGAAGGAAATGAAGTGCCATAAATTGGCTTATGATCTTGATTAATGACCCCATTCTCAACTCATCTATTCTGCTGTGACGATTGCAATAATTAGGAATAAAAAGATTTATTGAATCCAGTCATCTATACAATAAATCCAAATCCAAATGAGGAGGCAAACTTTTGGAATTTGGGAATTTGCCATCGGACTTCTGATCACGTGAGCGGCCGCTGCTAGCTCCAACCCACAAATGAAAAAAGTTTAGTGCCATGCTCGGGAGCTACCAAAATTCGAGAATTTGATTTTGGCGCAGGAACCTGAACCTTCGCGACAACACCACACCCAACGACAGACAATTACCTCGAACTTCCCTACGGTAACTGTCCAAAATGGCCATGGTTGTGGCAAAGAAAGGAGGGGACGAGGATTATAGCATCAAGCCAGAGGCTGTCACCCCAGCGGTTGACACGAGCACCTGGCCGCTGTTGTTGAAGAATTATGATAAACGTGAGTTCCTGAGATCGAAAGGAGAGAGATCAGAGCGATGAGGACGAGGAGAAGGAGAAGATTTGATAGGACAATGGCTAATGAGTGAATTGGACAGTTTTGGTTCGCACTGGACATTTCACACCGATTCCAAATGGCTGCACGCCTCTCAAGAGAGACCTGAAGTCCTACATCTCCTCCGGAGTGATCAACCTCGACAAGCCCTCCAACCCATCCTCCCACGAAGTCGTCGCGTGGGTTAAGCGCATGCTTAGGTATGTTTCCTGTCCAATCTACACTCGACCCATACAATTGGCGGAGAAGGACAGTACTGACAATTCCGTACAGAGTCGAGAAGACTGGCCACAGCGGAACCCTCGACCCCAAAGTCACCGGCTGCCTGATCGTCTGCATCGACCGCGCCACCCGCCTCGTCAAGTCCCAACAAGGCGCCGGAAAGGAATACGTCTGCGTCATCCGTCTCCACGACAAGCTCCCCGGTGGCGAGGCCCAGCTGGCCCGCGCCCTCGAGACCCTCACCGGCGCGCTCTTCCAGCGCCCACCCTTGATCTCCGCCGTCAAGCGCCAGCTCCGTATCCGTACCATCCACGAGTCCAAGCTTCACGAGTTCGACAATGAGCGCCACCTCGGTGTCTTCTGGGTCAGCTGCGAGGCTGGAACCTACATCCGTACGCTCTGTGTGCACTTGGGTCTTTTGCTCGGTGTCGGCGCGCATATGCAGGAGCTGCGCCGTGTGAGATCTGGTGCTATGGACGAGAACGACAACATGGTCACCCTCCACGACGTTCTGGACGCCCAGTGGATGGCCGACAACACCCGCGACGAGTCGTATATCCGCAAGGTTGTCTCCCCGCTCGAGACTCTCTTGACATCCTACAAGCGCATCGTCGTCAAGGACAGCGCCGTCAATGCCGTCTGCTACGGCGCCAAGCTCATGATCCCCGGTCTCCTCCGCTACGAGGCCGGCATCGAGGTCCACGACGAGGTCGTCCTGATGACCACCAAGGGCGAGGCCATCGCCCTGGGCATCGCACAGATGAGCACCGTCGAGCTGTCGACCTGCGACCACGGCGTCGTGGCCAAGGTCAAGCGCTGCATCATGGAGCGCGACCTGTACCCCAGACGCTGGGGCATGGGCCCAGTCGCCCTGGAGAAGAAGAAGATGAAGGCGGATGGCAAGCTGGACAAGTACGGCCGGCCGAACGAGGCGACGCCGGCGAAGTGGAATGCCGACTACAAGGACTTCAACGCGCCGCTGGACGCGAGCACGCCGGCGGCGGTGAGTGCCCCGGCTGCGCCGGTCGCGGAGACCGTGGCGGACGAGGAGGAGGCGGCGGATGTGAGCATGATGAGCGTAGATGACGCAGGCAAGAAGAGGAAGAGACATGAGGGCGAGACGGCGGAGGAGAAGGCGGAGAGGAAGAAGAAGAAGAAGGAGAAGAAGGAGAAGAAGGCGAAGAAGGAGGGCAAGAAGGCGGAGAGTGATGATTCTGAGTAGATCAGCTCATCTATCCTCCCTCCCTTGTCTCACTCTTGTCTTTCTTCCTCCCTTTTTCAAAAATCTTGTCGTTGGCGTTTTGTTGGCTGTATACTAGGGTAGAAGACTACCTGTACGGGTGGGGTGCACAAAAACTGGAGTCAGGCACTTGAGTAGTTTCGGTTTGATGGTTTCCGAGGACGGTCGATATGAAAAACTGCATATATCCTTGTCTGAATCCCGACTCTCGCTCGTCCACAGAGCACTACCACGATGAAAAATGCAAGGCTATGAGGAATCTGTTCCAAATACTGTAATCCGTGATTGGTATTTCACTTCACTTCGCTTCATCTACTCCCCCCACGCTTCCCACCTCGCTATAAGCCAAAGCCATCACTTGCTACCTTGCTACCTATAGCCCCCCAATTTTCCAGGTCATCGTTCGCAGACTAAGTACAATCCCCTCATCCACCCGCCCATCAACCCTTCCATGTCATTTCCCTTCATTGCATGCTCGTCATTCCCGCGCACAACCTTCGCAAAAATCTCAGGGGATCTGCCGTAATGCATGCCATCCATCCACATCACAAAATCTGCGAGGAAGGAAAAAAAAACAGCCGAAGAAAAAGCCAAGCCAAAGAACACAAGATACTTGAAAAATGCTTAATTTGGGCCATCATCCTCTTCCGGCGGCTGATCGAACAGGAAGTTCGCCGCCTGCTCCTCGTTCTTCTCGCATGCGAAGTAGGCCTGGATAGCGAGGTCGCGGTCGAATCCGAGTCCGCAAAGCTACATCTCGTCAGCACCACGTCTCAGCCACATCCAAGGACATAACTTACCCTCTCAATAGCCTCGCTCTCCTCCGGTGTGACGCTGATCTGAGTCGCCCCCGGCGGCGCCAACGCATCTCCCTCCTCCGCCTCCTCCCCCAACAACTGCAAGAACTGATCCGGATGCTGTCCAATCAGCTGTGCCAACTGCGGGTTCCCGGCGCCAACAGACTGCAGAATAGGCTCCAGCATCTGCGGCTGTTGCTGCACCACCTGTCTCAGCTGCTGGAACTGTGGGTTATTCCTCAGCCAGTCCAAGTTCCCCAGTCCAGCCTGCGCGCCCGCTCCGGCAGCGGCTCCAGCGCCCGCGGCAGCAAATGGGTTCACTCCGCGAGCGCCTGCGGCACCACCACGGCCGGCTTGGGCGGCGACTTCGAAGAGGTTGACGTTGCCCTCGTCGCCTTGCTCCGGAGCTTGAGCCGCTGGTGCGGCGGCTGGTGCGGCGGCTTGGGGTGCGGGTTGGCGTTGCTCCTGCTGGATGTTCTCTGGGATGCCGTTGAGGAGGTATTCGACAGCGCGATCGGGGTTGAAGAAGGCGGCGCGCATGGCGGCGTCTATGCTGGAGCGCTCAAAACCCATGCTCTCCAGACTGGCGACGGCCTCAGCACGCTGAGCGCCCATTGTGAGGGAGGCTTCGCTGAATTGTGGCTGCGCTGGTGCGGGAGCAGTGGTCGCAGGGACGCCAGCTCCAGCTGGAGAGGGCGTGGACGGGATGGCGGTGGCGATTGGGGCGGCTCCGGCGACTGGTGCTGGTGGAGGTGCTGGAGTGGCGGCTGCGGTTGCTGGGGCGGGAGTTGATGGTGCTTTCGATGCTGCTGCTGCTGCAGCTGGGGCAGGTTTTGGCTGGCAATGTTAGAGAATGTCGCTGAGGATATGTAACGTATAGAAGGTACCTTTGAGACCATGCAGACAATGAATCCCTTCTCCTCGATCTTGTAGGACTCTACAGTGTTGGCATCTTGCAAGATCTTGCCTAGAGGGTACGTTAGCAAATTCAACCAGTCTTGTCGCGTGTGCAGCAGTGCATATCCACAACTGCTTGGGTGTCATCTGCGGCAGGTCTCATACCAGAGTAAATCAACTTCTGCTGCGACGCCTCCCAGCCCTTTTCCTTCTCGATCTTGGCCTTAACGTCGGAAATCTGTGCGAACGCAAATCTGTCAGCCTTGTGCCCATGTGCTTCTGAGGCGCCGAGCCACAGCATCGATGCTCATATTTGCGCGAACACCCAGTATGGTCGACATGCGAAGAGGACAGTATCATACCAGTTCCGTTGGTTCAGCCTCGATGACGAACTTCTGCTGCTTGAGATCCTAGAGGGAATAGAGTTAGCCACCAACGAAGGCCAAACGCGTATGAAGTCAACCTACTCTGAAAGTGAGCTTCATCTTGGCTCTCAGCGCTTCGCTGCAGTTGATTTCTGTGTGTTTTGATATTTAGTGCTCGTATATGGACGTTCGCGGGCGACGTAAAAGGTTTGTACTTCGTTGATGTTGGCGTTGACGTAGAAGAGTTGTGAGGAGGAAGAACGATGCGGAGATCCAAATGCACTACAAGGGCTACTACCTATGTCAGTGCAAGTAGCTCGTTGCCCCCGCCACAACCTACATGACTAAGCCACACTCACACAGAGCCCATAACTGAATTTAGTTTAGCGAACATTCATGAACATTCCTGCGCTAGCACCTTCTGGGCCCAGCTGGGAGAGCGAGAGAACAGGCTGCCAGGCTACAATCTGTCTTCGTCACCACTCTCGAGTAACGTGACAGCCTCATGTCCTCAGACTTCAGCTCCTTCTGTAGGTAAGACATATATATATATATATATATATATGTCTCAGGCTCAGCGTTGTTCGTGTGCCTGATACGAATAAAGTGATTTAAACTTAATTTTTATTTCAAGCTTAGGTATCAAAGATTATTTATCATTCATGAAACCATCTCTATTAATAACCGTTCTTCCCTCCATGCCTCCATGCCTCCATGCCTCCTCCCCAACACCCAAAACGCCACCCCCGCTAAAATCAAAGGTATCATCTCCCTCCGTAAGTTCATGCAAGCGAAGCAAGGTCATGAGCGTTGCCGTAAGTCACATAACTTATGTCATTCCTTTCCTCCTATTAAACCCGAACGAACCCCTCTCCCGTTTTCTATTTTCCGTTTCGCGTACCCGTGCATAGAGGTGCGTTGGCCAGCTCCCAAGATCCAATCGGGTATTGGTGGAGTCATTGCTCGTTCGCCAGCTGGCGTTGTTGCTTCGCTCCATTTTTCACTCTCTTCTGTGTCTTCTACGGGCGCCTTTCCCTCTCTTCTTCTCTCCAACGCTGTGTTATCGAAGCTGGTCGAGTAGACGAGTGGACTGGGCACAGATAATGAGCCGCTACGTTTGCGTCTCACAACTGACAGGTCCGGGAGGACTTGTCCCGCATTCGGAGCCGCTGTTATAATACTCGTTGGTGTGGCCGATGGAGGTGGGGTAGGTGAATCAGAACGAAACAGAGGATGAATGTGACTCTCGCTCCCGGCTGGACTCGCGGCTCTTGACCGTTCGGATTGTGCCATCATTCTAAAGCTGGCTGGGGACTGGCTTCGGGAGCGGTGAGCATATGTATTTGGCGGCGGAAGATCGAGCGGATATCCAGGACTTGGGGATCGAGACGTGGTTGGTGACGCAGGAATGGTTTCGAGAATACGAGGATGTGGAGATGTCGTACTCGGCGGGCTGGAATTGGTGTTCGAAGACTCCATGACAGATTTCCAGGCTGGCGTCTCCACTGCTGAGGTATCCCATGAGTCGAAGCCGTCCTCGACGATTTCGCGTTCACCGGTCCCAGAGTCGAGAGATGCGGCCCGGGATTGCGTCTTATGGTCTACAAGACCGGTTTTGGAGGTTATCGGTCTTACAACGTTGGTAAAGGAGTTACGGATCGATCTCATCGTATCGGAGACTGAACGTCTTCGGCTCGATATGATTGATTCTGGGGAACCAAGATCTGCTGAGACTTCATTGCTGGGCTCTGGAGGTGCAGTCGGTGGGCGGGATAAATCGGCCAGCTCAGGTTGAGGCTGGCCCCCCTCATCGTTCGCAGCAGCTTGCTCCGCATCGTATTCTTTCTTTGCTCGTCTAGCGATGTCCTTCGAGTATAAGATTTGCGAGACCATAAAGATGCCCCATAGAGCCCAACCTGTAGCAAGGAGGTAATGTGATGAGGTCCCTAAGGTTGTTGGAGGTAGATCTCGATTGTCTGTGTATTGAATCCAAACGAATGTAGCAATCGTCATGAGACTCCAGACCAGCAAGAGGGCACCAATTGCTAGTGGGATTTTCTGGAATTGCCATTTCCTTCCCTTCTCTCCTCGGCCATCTCTGACCAGGTAAAAGCGCCGCACGACGACGAAAAGCATGCCAACTAACGCGAAACCACAGAGGACGGCTGAAGCGATTGCTAATCCGCCGACAGCGAGACCTGACTTGGTGAGATTGGCGGCAAATGCTATCGTGATAACCAACAGCGCAATCAACGATCCAGTGCCAATAGCGCCAACAATTGCCGCATACATTCGTGATTCTCCCATTGCCTAAGAGATTATCGCAAAATCTCCACGGGGTGGGTGAAATGGCTCACGCCACGCGTTGACGATTGTACCACAATAATCCTCAACTGCGGCGAGTGGGGTTTATGTAGGGTTCGATCCGCCTTCTGCATAGAACAAACGGGTGGAGAGCAAACACGAATTCAACCTTCAGTTCTGCGTTGACTGCAATACGGATGCTTGCAGCTGCCGGTAGTTGCCCGAATGCCTTCAAGCTAATTAAAGAACCTTTGGAATCCTTTTCGTCGTGTGTGATTGTGTCTAACACATGGGAGGATGAGTTCGGGGAAATCTGTCGTGTCTCTTTCCAGCTCACGATATGTCACCAATATTCCTCTTGAAGTTAGAGAAACTGACGTTCTCTGATGAATGCAATATGTCGATATGTCGTGGTAGATTTCTCCTGAGGCTGGTCCTGTGGTCTTCCCCAGGGCCGAAAGTCTGTCCGTCAATGAGTGGTCTGAGGAGATGAAACACCACCTGGGCGATACATATGCAATGCCTTAGTAAGGAACGTGGTGACGGGGTTTGCAGGATATTTGTTTGCTGTCCTAATACTCCGCCTCGTCATAACAAGGAAAAAAACAAGGAAACGAACGTCGGCAAAGCCTATTGACGACAGAACGGGCACGAAGAATGCAATTCTTTGGTTAACAATGAGGAAGAGTTGGCCACGGCCTCTCGGTATATATTATCCCACCACAGGCCTTGAAAGGTAGGTGCGAGTGGGAGGGACAACGCGACTTGGTCGCGTCTCCGTCTTTCCAATCGGGTGGTTTGAGATACAGCACAGCGACAGGGTTCTTGGGAAAGCACCAGCACCACCAGTCTCAGCCTTCGCGGCTGAGGTAAGATTGCGATATCTGGGGAAAGCCAATGGAGGATCTGTCAGACAAAGTCTAGATCCAATTGGATGACGATGTATATTTAGTCGATGATACAAATCCTTAGAGTGAGTTCTGGTGAGGTCTGTTGGATGGATGAGGAGCGAAGATTTGACATTAAACTCTCTGTTTACGAACTCGGAACAAATATAGATATATATATATATCTATCATAAGAAAGATTTCTCGGGCGAACAGAAAGGGGATCGAGACTCGAGAGAGAAAGAAGGTCATCGACGTATAGCGGAGTAATAATATAACAGACGACGCGTCGAAAAATAAACATCCTACCGATCCTGGTAGAGCATGCTGGTATAGTGTGATTGATACGACTCCTTGGCAAGTACAGGGAAGAGGTTTCCATGGTGGATTGGAAATGCGGAATACACAATCGCGGTGCTTGTACATATCTATGTACGAAGTAGCGAGAATTGTCCATGTCCATGGCCATTTGTGATGTAGCCAACATCTTGGCTGCACTGCTGCAGAGACGTCGACCGTTGACCAGAAAGGCGTTGTGTTGTTGTGTTGTTGTGTTATTGTGTTATTGTGTTGTTGTGTCATTGTGTTGTTGTGTTATTGTGTTGTTCGCGTCATTGCATCTGAGCGCAGGATGTCCAAGCATGCATGACATCACGCTGTAAGCTTTCAGAGCTATGTACTGTATTCCTCGGCTGTTAGAACGCGAAAGAAGGTTGGATGCAGCATCGAATCATTGTCGGAATCAAGAGTTCGTACACTGACACAGTACGAAGTACCTACTGTGTAGAGTGTAGAGCGCTGTGGATGGATGGATGGATGGATGGATGGATGGATGGATGTGATTGACGGATGATGCCGTGTCGAAGTATTGAGCTTCATGTCGCTTTGCAGCCACCAGCCTATAAAAAGTGACTTCTCACATTGACTTCTCACATTCCTCGCGATCGAATCAATAAACGAGGTTTGAGGTAAACAAACATCTCATATTCATGATCGTGACTCTAGATTTGCTGTGCAGAAGAGGTAGTTCGAAGATCTGTAGAAGACTTATTGATGCTTTCACGTGCACGGAGTACACTGTACACTGAACCATGCAGACTGAACCATGCACATACCTGTACGGTTCATGAAACTGAAACTGCCTGTTCATGGCAAGGCAAGAATGTTGCCATGACTTGCGAGAATTCTTTGTGTTCCTTCCACGTTCATGGATAGGACCAAAATTAGGAAAGCTTGCATAGGGATACCGATACCGATACCGATACCGATGGAGTTTTCACAAGAAGACGCACCTTGTCAGAGGAGCTGTGAAGACATACAGTATCAGGCAATCCCGTGGGTTCGAGACAGACGAGACTTCTCTCTCTTACGCATCATGGCCACGACGATTCCGAACAGGGTCGACGACATCGTCGGAGACAACGTGCTGCTTGAGGGGAGGGTGCATGATATCACAATATCCGTCGAGACCAACGTTTGGCTGAGAGAGGTGAATAATGTGGAAACTGATGGCTTCCAACCTTCAACGCCTTCGAGGTTCGGCACACATCGATGTCCAGGCACAGCGATCTTCGGAGCCGCAACTCTGAATTGCTGCGGAGTGTCCGTGGATGAGAGAGAAGAGAGATGAGAGGAGAGAGGAGAGAGAAGGGAGCATCAGAAAGGGGGGCCGTATCTGCGGTCCTTGATCCTCATATAACATAATCATTATTACTGTAGATGGGATCTGCGCCTCTGCCGTGTATGCGGCGGCAACGAAGGATGATTAGGTTAGGTAAGTAGGGGCGGGGCGGGGCGGGGCAGGGCGGCCATTTATTGTTCGATGCTCCATCGACGATGGGATTACTGTACAGAGTAGTATTACAGTAACTTCGTAGAGTAAGGCATGTCAGATGAGAAACGATGGCCGCGGGAAATAGCCGCGGTTACAGTACGACGTACGACGCACGACGCATGCCTTGCAAATTGGGACCACAGAGGTGTACGTGTACACAGTACGGAGCAAAAGAATGAGGGATGGAGCAAAAGAATGATGGATGGAATGCTCACCACGAGATCTCAGAGACTAGAAGACTAAAAGGCTAGAGGCTAAAAGGCTAGAAGGCTTCTATCTCCTGCGTGATATCTACCTATGCCATAATGCCACAGTCTTCATTCCATTCGATTGCCTTATCAGATAGATGCATTATTAGATGGGTGGAAGATGCCCCTATCGTTATCACTCTCCTCGTCAGCGCGCATCCGCCGCCGTTGTCGGCACTCAGAGGAGGTACCTAGGTACCTATGAATTGGTTAGGTAAGGAGCCCTGCGAACCGCGGACGAATCGGCTGCAACTGCTGTAACGGGAGCTGGCAAGCGTCACGGGCGTCTACATGGGCAGAAAACGGCACTGCATTGCTGTATCTTGCTGTAGAATGCCGTAAAATGCATCGCCAAACCTTACACGGGCCCTCCTACCCTAACCTTTCCTCTTCACCGCCCTGCTTGCGCCCATGACGCCTGCTAGCGCCGATAGACCCGTTGCGGCGAGGAAGTGTGGAGGAGGGTGGTGGGCACGAGGCTCGAGGCACGACGTATGAGGAACATATATAAGATGCTGTCATCCTCGTACCCTTAATTGTCTCGCATCCATATCCTCATTACTTCTCTCTTCCTCCTCCTCCATATATATCCTCACGAACAAGAGCCTTTCATTGTCTGTCTGGCTTGAATCGCAGCTTGGTGACTGCTTGTTTACTTCGCAATCGTGAGTTGCATTCCCCCATTCCTTATCACGATTGGTGACCCAATTAACCCCCCCGCCTCCCCCAACCCTTCACCGTTGCCTTTCACAATTCAACTTCTGCAGAACAAAGAAAGGAATTGACCAAGATTTATAGCTTCTTTCTCTCCTCGATATTTCCAATCCATTCTCGCAATGTCCTCTCTCAGAGCTGCTGCCAAGCTGCAGCCAGCTGCTCGTTCCGCATTCAAGGCTGCTGTCTCTCAACAAGCCCGTGGATATGCTGGCGCCGCACAACCCCTTTTCGCTGGTGAGCCTTCGGGCCCGGTCGTCAAGACTCAGATCCCAGGACCAAAGACGCAGGAGGCTATTGATGAGTTGAACGAGGTCTTCGATACCAGATCCATCAACATGCTGGCCGATTACACAAAGAGCAAGGGCAACTACATTTCCGACCCAGACGGAAACGTTCTTCTCGATGTGTAAGTTATATATGCCTAATTACTTGCAACTGAGCTGATATCTTCTAGCTACGCCCAAATTGCCTCCATCCCGGTCGGTTACAACAACCCACATCTCATCGAGACCGCTCAGTCACCAGAGATGATTGATTCCCTCATCAATCGCCCAGCCCTCGGCAACTTCCCATCATCGAATTGGGCACACGTTCTCAAGACCGGTCTCTTGACTGTTGCGCCAAAGGGACTTGACCAAGTCTTCACTGCCATGGCCGGTTCCGACGCCAACGAGACCGCATACAAGGCCGCTTTCATGTGGAAGGCTCAACAACGCCGTGGTGGACCAGATGTCGAGTTCACTGCCGAGGAGCTCTCTTCTTCCATGAACAACCAGACTCCAGGTGCCTCTTCTTACTCCATTCTCTCCTTCAAGTCCGCCTTCCACGGCCGTCTCTTCGGCACCCTTTCCACTACCCGCTCCAAGCCGATCCACAAGCTTGATATCCCAGCTTTCGACTGGCCACAAGCCATCTTTCCTCAGCTCAAGTACCCACTTGAGGAGCACGCCGCCGAGAATGCAAAGGCCGAGGCCGATGCCCTCGCCGACGTCGAGCGTCTCATCACTACCTACCACCACCCTCCAGCAGCCGTCGTCGTCGAGCCCATCCAATCCGAGGGTGGCGACAACCACGCGTCCCCAGCCTTCTTCTGCGGTCTCCGCGAGCTTACCAAGAAGCACAACGTCCTGTTCATCGTCGACGAGGTGCAGACCGGTGTCGGCGCAACCGGCAAGTTCTGGGCTCACGAGCACTGGGACCTCCCGTCCCCACCTGACATGGTGACCTTCTCCAAGAAGGCCCAGACGGCCGGCTACTACTACGGCAACCCCGAGCTGCGCCCCAACAAGCCATACCGTCAGTTCAACACCTGGATGGGCGACCCATCCCGCGCCATCCTCTTCCGCGGCATCATCGAGGAGATCAAGCGCCTGAACCTTGTCGAGCACACCGCCAAGGTAGGTGACTACCTCTATGCCGGCATCGAGCGCCTGGCACAGCAGTACCCCGACCAGTTCCAGAACCTGAGAGGCAAGGGACGCGGTACCTTCATTGCCTTCGACTCCCCACAGCGTGATGCGTTCCTGAAGAAGGCCAAGACTGTCGGTGTCAACATTGGTGGATCCGGCGAGCGTGCTATTCGTCTGCGCCCGATGTTGATCTTCGACAAGCCACATGCGGATATCCTGCTTGAGGCTATGGAGAAGATTGTTAACTTGTAAGTGAGGTGGAGCTTGCTACGGTGAGATGGAAAGGAAGGCGGGGGGTTCTTGAGTCGGGCGTTGATTGAATGTTTTCTCATGTTCTTGGGCGCGCATTGTTTGCATGGTTGATTCATTTGCCGGGGGGAAGGCATGATTTCTCGGATGGAGAAAAGCGGGATGGTTATCTAAGCATCGAGTGCAATAAGATCCACGTTCATCTCATCTTGTCACATTTTCTTGCATTTTCAAACATGAAGTGAAGAGACACAAACCGGGCCCACCGGATGCAGAGCCACTTCGTGGAGGGCCAGGTGATGTGGTTGCACTGTTGCTGCCGTCTGTACAACCATAGCAGATAATGGTTCCGGTGCACGTACGAGATGTGTGTTTGGGACAGTGTGCGTCGACACCATTTTCTGGCCATCGCAATGCTATGTTTTAATCTGCCTTTCAGATTTCTCTTATCCGTACCTAAGGTGATTGTTAGTTGTAGGCCGCCCGAAGACTGAATGGGATTCTTGAAGGGGATAGTATCTCACAAATGGCGAGCGGAGTTCTTTATCCCAACCTGAAGTACGTAGAGAATGGAGCTGTCATGGAACAAGCATGGTAAGAAGAGGGACAGAGCCGCCATTTCCTCACACCGTCTTTGTCCTCGTTGATCGAGGAAGAAAGACATTGTCCTCTCGGCGTGTCCTCATCGAACCCCTCCCTGTTCGCAAAAGCCTCCGTCTACATAACCCCCTCTCCCGACCCTCTCTCCCCCCCATCACCGCCATCATCATCAAATCCCAAATCACACAGCAGGCTGTCTGATTTTGCTTCCCCCGATCCTGCTCTTTTCTTTCACAACTAACAACCAGTCCCAGCCCACGCAGACCCAGCCCACGGCCGCAATGTGCAAATACTTCCACAGCATCTTCGCCTGCGGCCACGTCTTCAGCACGCCCTCGCGCTGCACCGTCTCGCCGTCGTCGCACGGGGCCAACATCGACGAGTGCCCGCGCTTCGGCGTCGAGATGGAGGAGAGGCGAGGGAAGTGTCTGGGGTGCACGATGCGAGAGCTGGTGGGGGAGGAGGAGAGGAGGAATCGGGAGGAGGAGAGGAGGGCGAGGGAGGAGGGGGAGAGGGAGAGGGGGGGACGAGGTAGGTGAGAGAGGGCAAAAAGGAAAAGAGGAAAAGACAAAAAAAAACATACAACAGCAGGTATTCGCTGGTGGTCACCCACCCAACTACTAATCTGCCGATCTGGAGCTTGTGTATGGCAGAGCGGACGGGATGCCCAATTCTCTCCAGTCTGTGGTCGT